>Ga0073774_1000143_pt1 | contig 15878 bp, 22 predicted proteins | sample InSIn5gowninarea_FD_77487 | JGI IMG/M metagenome (GOLD analysis project Ga0073774, IMG submission 77487) | Clean room microbial communities from NASA Spacecraft Assembly Facility at Jet Propulsion Laboratory, Pasadena, California, USA -... ... | reverse complement strand
TCGTCGACAACTCGTACATGCAATCCACCATCACAAGTCCGAAGCTCTCAGCACTTCCAAAATCCAAAGCAGGCAGAGCTGTCAAGACCAAGCGACAGATCGAGGAAACCACAATCGACGAGCAAATTATGGAACCTGAGCCTACATTCACCATTCAACCACCACAGACTGCTCCTCCAACAACTACACCATTAGCTTCGCCCGTGCTCGAGCATCCTGCTAGCGCCGTCGCAGCATCGAAATCTACACCAGCACCACTATCCGATAAAGAAAACCACGAAGCAGCATCTTCACCATTCCCTGCGGACGAAAATGAAGCATCCTCCAAGGCGTCCGAAGTCGAGATACCATCAGCGAAGAACACCCCGCGTCAAACACACACCACACCACCTGTCTCGCCGACCCGAGCAACTACAACTGCCTTGACTACAACTCGGCCCTGGACAGCGATCGACCTTTCAACGATTTTCCTGCAATCGCCAAACAAGCAACAATTAGTATCCGACCAATCTGTGCTCGGTGATATTATTGCTCAGCTTAGCGCAGAAGAGAGACAAATGAGTATCGAAGCGTGGATCATACATCATGCTACCAAAGCGGAAGACAGGTTGAGGGGTGAGTGTGAGAGATTGATCGGAGTATTTGAGGAGAATGGCGCCAAAGCTGTAAGGAGTTTAGAAGGTGTTATAGTATAGCTTGAACATTGATGCCTATATGACTCGATGAAACCTGTAGTATCAAAATGATAGCTCTACGGAGAGACGACTTTACGAAATGCAGTGTACAGTGTATCTTGCATTTCCCAATCATGTCACCAAAAAGACGCCCTAGCCCAACCCAGATTCGTTTCCCATACTCTTATTATTACATCTTTTTAAATCACCCTGTACGTGTCAAGGTACTACCTCTACTTATGTGCAGCCCAACAGCTTCCTCAAGAAACTAGAAGTGACCGAGGCGCAAAGGCTAGACGTGCTTCCAACGCTAACAGTACCGCTGGAAGGAGCGACGCAATCGCCGTTGCTGTTGACCGCGAAGTCGGGCTTGTTACTGTACTACGAATTAGACATTGGTCTTTATAATAGCTGCGCTCGGCACAGGAATATTTCGTAGAATGTGAGGGGGGGGGGGCAAAAAGTTCTAATTAAAGTTCACGTTCGTGTTCGAGGTTGAGTTTCGCGGACAAGGTGACGCGGGAGAGGAGAAAAAGGCTTACACGTTAACACAAGGCGTAGTTTGCGAGTTACAACCGTTGTTGGTGGCTTTGAAGCAGCCGCATGTACTACCACAGCAAGCCTTGCAGTAGTCGCCGCTGCAGCCGACAGAGGCGGAGCCACAACAGACGTTGATACCGTTAGCACAAGAGCCGGCGTGGGATTGGGCGGTGAAGAGAAGGACGACGAGGAAGGCGATGCTGAGGAGGACGGTTTGAAGACGCATTTTGGTACTGGCTGTGTCTGTGAGTGTGTAGTTGTAGTTGGATGAGGGGACGATGGGATGGAATGCTTGATGATGTTGCTTGCTGATTCGAAGGTAGGATGGGCAAGAAGAGTGATATATCAGAAGAGAGAGGAGATGTACTACAACATGAGGCATTCTCCTTCTTATACAGAGATAATTACAGTTTCACAGTAGCGGCAACTACATTGGATTCACTGGTAGCAAATGCGTCATGCCAACGATGTTTCTTCTTGTCTTGTAGTTTTTGCTTTAGTAACGACGTTTTCTGCTGGACTGCTGGAGCAGAAGGACGTCTCGTTCCAGTCTTCGTCCACTCTGGGACCTGGATAGAACGTGCCGGTGCGTGCGCCAAGGCACATTGGATAGTTGGGCACAAGCGTTGGAGCCGCTTTTTCCGGGAGCAACTCCTTAGACCTTGGGGAGTATGGAGTATGGAGTATGGAGTAAGGGTTCGTTAGGCAATCATATTCCGACGTGCTGTCATGTCCCCTTTTGGGATCGCAGTCTTGGTCATAATCAAGACTATTTAGGGCATGTTTGCTCGGCAAGCACGATGTTGTGGTCTACACGATGACCGGCCTAAGAAGAATGTGGACGACAATGCAAAGACTATATGATTACAGGAAACAAGTCCAAAACGAGTAATGTAGGAACCAGTGGTGCATCAAGCACATCTGCAATTGTGGGGGTACAATTAAAAGGAGTATATTGCATAGAACAATTAGTACACTACAACATCGTCCAAGACAATTTTTGGTATCCAGTAAATAACAAGATATTCCAGAATTTCTTGTCCATCTACATCTACCATTTCCACACCTTAGGACCAAAGAATTCACCCTTTGGTGGCGTCAACTTGACGGCAGATCCCTCATAATCAACAGTGTTGATGACATCGACACCCCACCATGAAGGCATTTCTCCGTTTACCGGAAGTTGAATGAAGAAGAAGATGGCCAAAGAGGTTATGGCAAGACCGACGTCTAGAGCGGCGGAAGTAACGTAGTTGTACTGCATCCACCATCCTCGGAACTTGTCGCGAATGAACTTTTGGAATACGTAACCGACGGAGCAGTATGCGAGCTAGAAAAAAACAAACAACGGTCAGTTTCTGATGTGATATACTATAATTTGAGTAAAAGTTAGACTTACAATGTTCATAGCAGAATAGGGAGGCACATAACCCATGCAAGAGAAGACAAGGGGCGCGTTGAGTTTCTTGATCGGCGACTTGGGGAATGCACGAGCAAGGCTGTAGACGACGAATGGCAGGAAAAAACCGACGACCCAGAAGTACTGCAGCTTGCTATAAATGGCGTCGCTGGAGAACATATGCTTGGGACCAATGGCACCCCAGATGACAGAGGCGTTGTAGAAGGTCTTGATGTAGTCGCACGTAAAGTTGTTAGAAGCATCGGATGTGCAAATGTTGGGAATGGCACCCATGGCCCACTCTACAACTCCAAGCTGGCAAAGACAGGACCAGACAGTGGCGACAAGTTGTGCGGCAAAGAGAGACCGTTGAGGTACGTGCATGTAGTGACCGAGCTTTAGATCCTGGCAGAAGTAAAGAGCTTGTGTCATGGTGATATAGCCGTAGGTCTTGAACATCATCATGGCGATTGGGTGACCTGGCTGGACGTAACCGATGATGAACTCGGTGAAGACATTGAGACCAAGTTGAATGTTGGTAAAAGCCTGGATAATACCAATGGGGATAGTCCAAAAAGCAGCGATGACGAGGGCGAGGATGACGGAGTACCATGCCATACCAGTGTCGAACGCCAAAGCGGAGGCGAAAGTGAAACCAATCATAATGACAAGAAGAAGAAGGTTTCCTCGATCTGTCGCTTGGTCTTGACAGCTCTGCCTGCTTTGGATTTTGGAAGTGCTGAGAGCTTCGGACTTGTGATGGTGGATTGCATGTACGAGTTGTCGACGACAAGCACCGAAGAGTCTGCTTGACCTGTGCCATTCTTCTTTACAGGTCGACCTCTTTTCATGACCGGAACGGTTTCTTGAAGTGCTTCAACACGGCTAGTCTCGACTTGTGACGCCTCTACGTCAACCTTTTTGCTTCTAGTTGGTCTTGATACTGGCATGAGCTCTTCCGGCATGAAAGATGTCTCTAGCTTCTCGTTTCCGTCACTACCACGCTTCATGCCTCTCTTTGATTTGGGAAGTTCTTGTAGTTGGCTCAGCTCCTGGTGTACATGACTATCCTCATCATTCTTCTTTGCTCCTCTTCCTCGAGTAGTTTTCGGCTTGATCGAGACTGTGCTTTGGTCCACAAGCTCTTGGGACTCAACTTCTGGCTGCTTATCCGATACAGTTGCGTCTGATGTCTCCAATACAGAGTCTTCCTTCGCCTTGCGTGTGGTCTTCCGCTTTACCTGTGCAGGTGCCTTGTTCGTTCGAGCTTTTGCGCCACCAGCTTTCGACATTGTACTGATTGTCGACAACATGGTGTCCCCTTCTCCCGCTGGTGAATCGTCTAGGTCCAACATCGAGCCTACATCAGAAGCCGTGGTCAGATTTGATTGAGTAGATAGACGTGATGCTTTTGAAGCTCTAGATGTCCTGCCCTTTCTACCTTTAGTCGACTTGGCTACTTTCGCAGCATCGTCAATCAATGTGAAGAAATGACACTCTGGAGCTCGTTTGTGGTGTTCGACCCTGGCAAGATTGTCAGCAGGGTGTTCTGTAAATCGCGTATCGGACCTCCTCACCAAGGATCGTCTTTTGGCTCCCATCCGTCTAGAGATACCCCACAATAGAAACACTGAACACAATCATCGGCTTCTGGTATCGGGGTGAAACACCATCCTGCTGCCACCATCTTGAGAGAGTCAGCTTCACATTGCTCTGCGAGTTCTTTTTTGCCTTTACCTTCTCAAGCTTGCATTTCCACCCTTTCTTCCCATCATGTGGCCAAGCATCTTTAAATGTCGCTCTTCTAGCTTCCATCATCTTTTCGCTAAGTGGATCTTCCTCCATCCTGTTCGGATCTTGATTTCGTTGTTCAATATTGATGTTGATCGCCCAGCCACAATGAGGGACGTGATTGAGATGCTCAAGAGCTGGATTGTCCGCAGGATCCCAGCCGTCCAAGGACTTGTTACAGAGAAAGCAAGTCACGCTGTCATTACTGGCAGATGATGGTTTGTAGTAGAAGCCGGCGCGTGCTAGCTAGAAGAAGAACCTGTTAGATGAAGCTACTCGCGTCCATTCGCTGCGCATTACCTGATCAGGAGAAGGAGATTGATGTGGCCATTCTGCCGTCGTCGCAGGTTTTGTCTTTTTTGCCGATGAAGCCCTCCTCTTCGTGATCTGTACTGACCCATCAAAGGTCGCTAGTCGACCAGCAAGAGTCATGACATCTTGAGTTGGAGCCATGGTCCTATCCTTTGCACCTTCCTCGTCACGCTGGTGCTAGTATTTGAGGCTCAATGTGTCTTGCTGAAATATTACTGAAATAGAGCTCTTGCCTAAGATATGTTATGTAATAGCGGTACGGGTCACAGCGAAATCGTTATTGTTGGATTTAGTGTTGATGTCTATAGTTGTTGTAGTTGTCTCATGATTGTTTTGTTTACATTGCCATGTGCGCCGTACCTGATCGGCGCTGACTCCAGGTTTCGCTTGCACTTTCCACATTTGGCCTAAAACTGACGCCATATAGTTAAGCTTAACTTTCGTCTGACAAAATCCCGCAGATGAACAGACATCTTAAGTCCATCTTGAAACACTCAACACAAACACGAAACGTCAATGAGACCTCTTCGAAACTCATCAATGACAATCGAAATCAGCGTCTGATACTCCTCGTCTTCCGACCTTCAGCTATGGCATATGAGCTGGTCACAGTTGCTTTCTTCATTCAATCGTCCTAGAGTCTACAACATGCACAAACTGGTGCTATTTCCGTCAATGCTTCTGCATAGAAGTACCACAGCCTCATTCGCATCTCGATCAAGATGTATATCTCTGAGGAAGAGGTGGAACAGCTCTGCAAGCAATCAGGGACAAAAGGCGACATTATCCGGGAAGAACATTGAGCGTACAGATGAGGGCTCAAACAATGTCACATCTTTACCAGCAGGCTGGGAGGATCACCCAGATCCAGAGCACTTCTCCCAATTACCACACCGTGATTTTGGTTTCAACCAGCACATGATAGTCAATGCAGAGTTCAAAGAAGCATTAAGACAAGTTCTTTGGCAATTCAAAGCACCAATACGATATGCATTTGCTTATGGCTCTGGAGTGTTCACGCAGAGTAAGAAGTCAGGAGCCTCTTCAGAAACATCGCCGCATCCCCACGCACCAGAAGCTGTGCTGAAATGGCAAACCGGAGGACCAAAAACACTGGACTTCATCTTCGGCGTTTCCTACACACAACATTGGCACAGTCTGAACCTGATGCAACATCGTGATCATTATTCCTTTCTAGGTTCACTAGGATCTAATATCGTATCCAGGGTACAAGATTCCTTTGGAGCTGGAGTTTACTATAATCCATACGTCGTGCTAAATGGAATGATGCTCAAATATGGTGTAGTCAACCTTGACACACTTTACGAAGATCTCTCGGAATGGCGTAATCTCTATCTGGCTGGACGACTACAGAAGCCAGTCAAGATCCTGCGTGACGATCCACGCATCCGTCTCGCAAACCAAATCAACCTCATCTCCGCCCTTCGCACTGCCTTACTCACTCTGCCATCTTCATTCACAGAACAAGAACTCTATACCAAGATAGCCTCTCTCAGCTACATTGGCGACCCACGCTTTGCGTTCGGTGCCGAAAAGCCAGACAAAGTCGCCAACATCGTCGACAATCAAATCGTAAACTTCCGAAAACTATACCTCCCTCTTCTTCAAGACCTGCCAAACGTCTCTTTCAAGGACCGAAGCACCAGTAACCCTGAGTGGATTGACGAAGAAAGTCTCAACTGCCGCGTAGAGCAAGACATGGAACCGCTACGCCGTGGCAACATGGTTCGACGACTACCAAAGTATTTTCGTCGTAAACTATATGACAAATTTCAGCGGAATTTCAGGTTGGATGCACGGGAATATCACGAGATCATTGAGGAGAGTAAAGGTGATTCTGCATTTTCGAGCAGAACTGGTAATGACTTTGATAAGAGGATTGCCAGTTCCGACGATATTGCGAAATCGATTGATGATGTGCTCATTGGGATTAGTAGATGGCCTGCGGCGTTGCAGAGTACAAAGGGCATTCTGACGGCTGGACCGGTGAATAGTTGGCGGTATTGGAGTGAGAAGAGGCTGAAAGGGAAGATGAAGAAGTTGGTGGAGAACAAAACGGATTGAGCTGAATAATTGTTCGTGGCAAATGGTAGAAGAAAAACTCATGACTGCATTGTATATATCACTAGAATAGGGGATGCGTGGTGTGACCGCCGCATCAAAATACGAACGTCAAACTGAATCGGAAATTGTTCGCACATCTGCAGCTTATCATTGCCATAACCTCACACCCGACTCTGCCTATGCTGCTGCTGTTGCTGCTCCCTATGCAATCGCTTCGACAGATCATGCCCACTCACAAACTGAGTCTGTTCATGGCCATCATCGTGCTCTGCCCGTCTGGGTGGCGAACTCTGCACTTCACCTTCATAAGCACGAGAATATCTCTGCCGTAGCTGCTCAGTCGGATTCGCAAGCTGACCATTGCGCAACTGCTGCCGTGTCGTCGAACTATTCGTCGTTGTAGGCTGTGGGCGTTGTTGCGATTGCGGCGCTTGATATTGCTGATGTGCTAACGCTTCCCTTGGGTCTATATCCTGCATCCTCGACGCCGCAGTACTGGCGTTCCCATTTACCTTCCCTGCTCCGAAAGCGCCGGGTACGCTCATGACGTTCTCGTCACCATCCTTGCCGTCGACATCAACATCTCCACCGCGTGTGTTCTTCCGCCGTGGCCACAAACTAGGTAGCACGACTTGTTGGAAGCGGGGCTCAACGCAGCGCTCGTCGAACCAGTCGTGTAGACGTGCTTCTACTAGTTGGGAGATTTTGGGGACGTCTTGCAGCCGGGATCGTGAGCCGAGTAGCGAGTGCGTGGACAGCTCAAGGCGGTAGTCCGGGAGGAAGGAGAATGTGAGGGTGGTTGGCGGTGTTGGGTCTGCTGGTGGGGTTTGTTGTTGGGATTGCTGCTGCTGCTTAATGGATGAGGACGATAGAGAGGGGAGATGCGTGAATGATGGTGCTGCTGATGTAGGTCGTGTGTCGTTACTATGGGAGCCATTGGCGTTGGTGGTCGGACTGCTGACGTTGTTGGAGGCTACTGGTGATGGCGACGGAATGAAGGATATACTCAGTGTTCCACTGAAGCGCACGACGCTGACAGCAAGCGCAACAGGCATGACCGCAACTAGCGGTCTCGGATAATTCAGCACCAACTTCGTCTCAATGCCCAAAGTAATCGCGTCACTCAGGTCGACATCCATCCTCGCCTGCAATCTGCCTGGCACACCGTCCTTTGCACCTTCCCCTGCCCCACCCTCCACGGGGGTAACTCTGCAGTTGCTGAAAATGGGAAATTCTTCACCTAGATTTATCTCCGTCACTTTGATCTCGTCTACGAATTCTGGCTTCTTTGGCCCATTCAGCACGCCCATCAAACTCGTCAAGATCGCGTTGTCCTGCTGTGCATCCATGCGCAGCTGCGCGATCGTTTGCGCTACAAGCACATTGAACCAATCCACGCTCTCTGGCTGGTGTCCGTTGACATTGTAATACGTTTTTGCTAAAATCGCACTCGTAGTCAAGGCGGGACTTGCACGAATTATGGAGGAGATACGCTTGGAGGAGCTGTTGTTGCTGCTGTTGTGAGTTGCATAGTTTTGACCAGTAATGTCTGGACGGGCGGACTGCGAAAAGGATGGGCGCTGGCGGCGGAGTTTTGCGCGACGGGCGGAGATGTCGGTAGGGGAGTCGCCGAAGATGAAGAATTTGATAAAGAAGGCGATGAGAAGGGCAATAGAGAGTTGGCCGAGAAGGAAGCCCTGGGTGAAGGAGAGTGAGGAGGAGGGGGAGGAGGATTGAGGTGGTGTGTAGTTGTCTAGGCTGTGTCATTAGCGTTATCATGGATGTTGTTCTTGGAGATAGCTCACCAGTCATGCCCTCATACTACATCTCACTACAATTGTCATCACTCAACGTCTAGATGTCGTTGTTAATCAAATGAGTCGCCTGGACGGAGCGAGATCCGATTCTTGGCGTCTCAGGTCAGTTTCAGAAAAAAAAGTTCCTGAAACATCAGCAAGTGTCATCACGTCGTCGCAATGACTTCACGCAATAGCAGCACCCTCCGGTCGATCAACAATCGACTCAAGGCTGTGTCTCCTTCACACCTACCTTCAATCATTCCTCAAATTTCCCGCTCCCTCCTCGATTGTAAGAACCTGCTATCCACACCACCAAGCACTTCCAAAGACTCTGCAGACGGCGTCGCCCTCCACACCTTCAAGACTCACATAACCGCCCTGCTCAGTGGTAAGACCCCCGAAACGCGCTGGGCAGCGATCATTCTCATCAAGACCACCATCGAACTGGGCGGGCTCGAGATTCTACAGACATGCAAGCCATGGGTGAATGGACTGCTCTCCGTACTAGCGAAACCAGATTCCCCTACGACTAAGAAACTATGCATCCTCACTCTAATGCGCATATTCATGCTCACACACGGCCATCAAACTATCATACGAGAAATCACCACACCATCTCTGCCTGCTTTCGTTACCGCTTGTCTGAATCTGGTTGCCCCGAAGAATGCGTCGAAGACTATGTCAATCAAGATGCAGACGAGAGTGCAGGCAGTGCTTCTGCAGCCGGTTTTGAAGTGTTTTGGACAATTGCTACCGCGCCATCCTACCATCTTTCGCACGTTCATTTCGCAATTACAAGCTGTTTTGGCGCCTCTTCTTGCTCCTACACCTTCTGATAACACGAGGACATCTGAAACAGCTTACTCGCTTGCTACCGATCCGGCTATTGTAGAAGCTGCAAGAAAATTGCACACGTTGTTACACTACTCAGCGGCGAAATCCAACAACAACAACAGTAACAATAACAATAGCAGCTCCTCCACAAGTGCATCCGACGCCGACTACACCAAATCCCTTCTCGCCCTTCTCCAGACAACCCACGCAACCGCAGACGCCACATTTCGCTCAATCATCGAAGACTGGACATCCCTTTCCGGCGTCACATCCACAATCTCCCCCACCTCATACTCTTCAGAGGTATCAAGTTCGCACATCGACCTTTCGATAGCACACGTCAACACCGGCACCTCGATATCCCTCCTTCCAAGCTGGACAGGCATTCACGCCGGCTGCGAACGCTTGATAGGTCTTCTAGATCTGCTTCGTATATATCTGAGCACTTCCCACACTACCCTTTCCGTCACGATCCCAATCAGCGCAATCATCGACCTGCTCATCCGTATCACTTCAGTTACCGTGCCACTCCCCAAGTCAGCAACGTCAAGTAACAGTTTGCTCGACACATCCATACGCTCGAACGAGCAGATCTCTCACACCGAGCGCGAAAGCTTCTTTACTCAGCTCTCAGACATTCACATCTCTGCGCTGCGCGTCATGCATGCACTACTAGCGCGGTTCGGCACGGCAAGCACGCCCTATGCACAAGTCCTATTGCAGCAGATTACATGGATCTTTGCTGCCGAAGCAAACACCGTGCGCGTCAGACGCCAATGCTACAAAGTTTGTACGACGTTTGTAGCACTCTTCGGTCGCTCCTGTGACAAAGAAACATCGAAATCGCTCTTCCGTATGATGAAGCGGGCTAGTGGGGACGTTCTCAACCCACTTGATTCCGCAGATGAGTCTACGATAGCCATAAAGTCAACTCCTACCACCACCTCAACATCAAACAGCTCAAACAAGAAACCTGCACCCGCACAAACAACAACCCTCAACGAATCCACTCTTCTCACCTCGGCCACGACATCGGCATCCTCTTTGTTCACATCCTCACGCCAAAGCTCTGGCACACCGACACCGCTTCAATTCTCTGCGCTCAACTTCATCACAACCTGCCTTCTCAAAGTACCTTCTTCTCACATCGGTCCGTCAATCCGCGCCCAACTCGATCGAGCCGCGGTGCTGTCGAATAGTAGAGAGGCCATGTTAGCGAGTGTGTTGAATCCGCCGGCGAACAAGAGTTTGGCAAAGAGTCATAGTAGTATTCTGCCATTCTTGGCACGAGGGCATGGAGATGTGGTCGAGGTTGAGGGATTGGTCAGGCCGAGGATGCCGATAATGGGCATCACGTATGGGAGCGACGTGGATGAAAATGATCAAGACGAAGAAGATGCAGGTGAAGATGATATGGATGATGCGCAGGATGAGGATCAGCAGGAGAATCTGGGAGGCTCAAATGATGAGGAGGGGATGGAGGTTGACTCTAAACAACGGTGGCATGGTGCTTCAGCCGAAAAAGAGAAAGCCGAACCTGCTTTCCCACGTCGGTCAGGTCCTCCAGCAGCTCCTCCTATTGCAAACGCTGCACCGTCTTCGTCACTCGCGCAGAAAAGACCTCCTCCAGCTCAGCCACTAGCATCCCCAGCCACGAAGAAAACTCGTCGGGAAGCCTCACAGTCAGGACCCTCCACGGATATCGCCAGCATTATAAACTCTAATGTACAGCTTGTAAACAGCGACGAGCAAAGATCTGCGGACGATGTGGAGGTTGTGAGCAACGTACCTTCTCAGCCTGTGGCAACAACTACGACTGATGGTCAAGTCATGACCACAGCGGCAACGAATCTTACAGCAACTTCTGACCCACTCGTCGATGACGATGATGACGACGATTTTGAGATTCCAGAGTTGAACATGGATCCAGACACTGAAGAAGAGGAAGAGGACGATTAAGTCGACGTTCAAATAGTCCAGTAGTTCCTAGAACGTTATCCTTCGAGCCAGTCGTGCATCCAGTGGTCCAGCCACAGTAGTCATATATCCAGAAGATCGTTGCTTCTCAGCCGTTGCCCGCCGCAGCCAGCTTTGCCAGCAACGCAGCTCTTTGCCTTTCCAGCTCCATCTCCTCCATTTCCTGCTCCAGCTCCTGGCTGACTTGCCTTGCCAGCAGCTCGTCCGGATCCACCAGGCCCGCCAGTTCCTCACGCCAATGAACGAAACTAGGAGAAAGCATCTTACCGTGGCCTGTGTTCTCCATTCTGAACACTTCGATCACTGGTGATCTTTCGAGTCGACGGATGCGCCACACACCTGGTGTGGTGATGGTCTTGCGGAGGACTAGATTGAAAGATCTCAGTTAGTATGCGATGCAATATAGTATGTGGCAAAAAGGCTATGCTTGAACGACCAGAGCTGAGGAAGGCGCTGGTGCGCTTCTGGATTTTGTGAACGTCCTACAGAAGTTCTTTGAACCTCGTAGACCGCTTTCAAGAAATACCAATGGTATTTGGCATATGATCGTGGGTAACGACTTGAGAAGTATGTCGAAGGAAAGTCGAGGGTGAAATTGTGCTCGTAGCTCCTCCGACTTCCAAAGGGTGCTCTCTTGAGACACGTTGAGCAGGCTGATGGCCCAAGGGGTGAGGGTGTACCGTCCTAGTTTCGAGACTAGTGGTCTACTCAACTCGGCCTTCCAATCTCCCAACCCTATCTTCTGCGATATGTCGCCATATTGAATAATCCAATGTGAAGTACCTCGCAGCACTTTTGGAAAACTTACATTTCAAAAACTCTCCCAAGAAATTTATGCAGCAGTTGCTGTCCCATGCCGGCCGCTGCTCTCCACGTCGCCAAGCTTGCTCGACAATCATGTCTGGTATGTCTCTGGTGCGGTACTCTTTCAATCTGAGTAACGTGCCGTCCATGTCGCTGTCGCGAAATCCAATGATGATCTTCGGCACGCCCAAGAGGTAGCTCTGGGCCCACATCTTTCGTAGCTTTGATTCAAACTTTGGAATATCCCTGTCTGACTTGATTTCTGCAGTAGTTTTGAGTTCAAGGTAATCGGGTTTTGCTTCAGGGTCGCAAGGATCAGGCTTTATACTCCATACTAAGGGAATGTCAGATAATCCAGCCTTGGAGTGGCTGTCTGTTGTTTTATTTCCTTCGTACCTGCGTCGACTTCACCGGCTATGCACATCTTGACCCCGCCAATGCCCGTTTCGACGACAGATATGTATTGCTCGGAGTTGTTGACGATCTCGTTCTCACGGTTCTCAATCGTATCTCGAGACGTTGCATCCCAAGTATCTGGCAAGAGGGAAAGTGTCTCGAACTTGTAACCTGTCCAAATTCGTCAGCATGGTCTCACCATGTGTTGAGGTGACCATTTACCCCAATACATCATCAGATCTTGCGACGGCTGGCCGTGTCTCGTTGGCTGTTGTTGACTTTGCTGTACCTTTTCGTACTGTTTGTAGTCATTGTTTTGTTCAATGAGACTGGTATATATGTGAGTCTTCTGATAGTGGAAAGCCCTAGTGATTACATAAGGTTATAAACGTACATGGTGTCCTATGAAAATTAGCTTTGACACCCTGCTCTTTCGATACAAATTGGTAAGCCCACTTGGAACAAAGTCGCGTTCATCTCAAATCCTTTTTTGAAGTGGTCGTAAGGAATATCCATGATCTACGCGTGTCAGCTCTCAAAGCAAGTATCTCTGCACATGCCATCTCGGAGGCCAAGTCTTGTTGCAATGAGTGACTGTGTCACATCCACCTGAAAGTTCAATAATTATTCTATCACGAAACATACCTTAGTCATCATGCCTCTATAGGCAATAATCTCAGCATCTAGCTTCTGGCCTTTTGCCCTTTCTAGACTCTCGATGGCCTTCAGAAAGCTGTCTAGATGCTCGTCCGCCGAGTCATCGAGTTTTTGAAAGGTCTCGAATCCCTTGGAAAGAGAGGTACCTATTTCAGGTGGATAGTAGTACTTGATTGAGCGAGCATCGGGATGATAAGCATGCTGGTCGTCATACGACCAGCACGTTATCTCCACGGGGCGCTTCAGACTGGCCTTCTGGGTGAGGCGCGCAGTTGCTGCAATGTCATATCTCACTGTTGGTGCTACGAGGATGGGAGTGGGCGACATAGTAGTGGTGAGAAGGAGAAAGTGCTGTGGAGATTACTGGCAGTATCCAGCGCCTCGAATGCGCGAGGTAAGCAGTCAATATTGCAAAGCGTGTCAGATGGAGATGATAGTCATAAACAAAGCAAGAGCGAAAGTGAAATCAAGGTGGGGCTAGTTTCAAGTTTGGTAAATCATCGCTACCCTGCCAAAGGGCTACCCCCTCCCAGAACATCAACATTCGAGATGGCCATCCACAAGTGAACGATACCAGGCTCGATATACCCGTGTGAAGAGCATCCTCACTCCTCAATTATGAATTCAAACTCCAGTCTGCTTCCCGGGATCACCCAGTCCACCACCTCAAACCTCCGCCGAAACCTGTTCTACGCCAACGTTGGCCATACTAGCCATCCTTCTACCTCTTCTACACAACAATCACAACCGCCAGCAGCACCGCGACGTCCGACATCACGTCCAACGTCTCGAACCGCAACTCGCAGTATCCAGCCTCCCACTAGTGCGACTACAGAACAGACGCGTCCTTATAGTCGCGGCTATGCGCGACCTCAATCGCGCGCTGTTCGACCACGATCTCGCGGCTTCGGCTTCGATGGCGCGGATGAGAGAGATGTGGGCATGTACGACGACGGCGAGGCTGCAGATATTGGACAAGAGCAGCATCATGAAGGAGAAGAAGAAGAGCAACAGCTTGAGGACATAACAGACGAGCGCATACTAATCGACGATGACGAAGCAGAAGAAGTCGAAGGACTACCTACGATGGAGGCGGGAGAGGTGGATCAGATGCTCGCTATGGTGATGCAGGGGCTGGACGAGGCCGAGGAGGAAGACGATGAGGAGAGAAATGATGGTGGTGGTGAAAGACATGTCGATGGAAATGGAAAAAGGGTCAAGATTACGACAGAGATGATTGAGATGTATCGTACGGGCAAAGGCAGGTTGGTGGATGAGACTGGTATGTCTGCACAAGTTTTGAGAAACAGCTGAGACCAAGACTGACGCGGTTGTAGAATTTCAGCAAGCAGTCAGAGCGAGCTTGAGACAAAAGGTGGCCAGTCTGGACGATGATAAGTGGATGTATGAAGAAGAAGAGGCTGGCAATGATTCGTCGTAATCATCTGGATTTTTCGGGCATGACAAAGGCGTTTGATATGTGCATAGATACCCCCTTCTTTTTCCTTTCGCTAGCATTATTACGGTCATTACTCTCCATCAATCGAGTCCTGGTGCCGGCAGATTTGCGGCTGCCTTGGGTTTTGACGCTCCTCCACCACCCCCTCCAAACATACCCATCAGATCTGCTAGAGGGTTAATCTGTTTAGGTTTCCTCTCTCCGAAGTAGATCTCTCCAACACCAGTCAACGCTTCGTCCCAAGTGCCATCCAGTTCTTTTAATTGGTTTTGGTAATGTAGCTTCAATGTTCGCCATAGATCTGTACTTCCTCTTTGCACAGCCAACAACAATAAGCTTAGGAAGTTGATCAAAGGTAAGCTGGGATATATCCGCACATCTGAGGAAGAAGAGCTGACTTCTTGAACTGCAGGTTGCCGCGTCGATAGTGAGGAGGTGAAGAAGAGCAGGGAAGCGTTCGCCGCGCGGAGATTGCGTGTCAAGAGATAGGGGAAAACTGCGCGTGCAGCATACAGGGCGGCAGTAGATTGATCTTCATCTTGAGTGTACCAGTCATATTCCAGCTTGGCCAGAATTGAAGGACTATCGCGAGTGCCGAGAATGAGATGGCGTTCTGCTTCGTACGGTTCCCCTTCTGCAGAATAGCGTCAACGAGGAACTCAAAAGCACGAATTCATAGACATACCTTCAGCATATAACTGTCCAGCAACATGGTGCAATTCTGGATCCCCTGCAGGGAAATCTCCAAATCTGCTTGACCATCCAATCATCTCTCCAACAAACTTCTTCTTCGTCGGCTCATCTGCTGGAAACCCTCGTAGTAGTGTCAAAAGTCTTCCTTTACTTGCGCCATCTGGTTTCAGCTCGGCCTTGTTGTACACATCGAGCAGGAAAAGTGAGAGATCGCCGCCGCTTGCGCCTTGACCGGCTTTGAGAAGGAGTTGTGCGCCTCCATAAAGGACAGAAATGGCAGAATCCCAATCGGACGACTTGACATAGCGCGAGGTGATGACGCGGAGTTGTTGGTGAGCTTCATAGTATTGTCCTTCCTCGATTCTTGACAACGTGTGAGCAATGACATGTCAGAGCTGGGGCCGATCGACTCACCTTTCTTTCTGCCGCGCGATTGTCTTCTCTATCCTCGACATCTT
>Ga0073774_1000139_pt1 | contig 15951 bp, 11 predicted proteins | sample InSIn5gowninarea_FD_77487 | JGI IMG/M metagenome (GOLD analysis project Ga0073774, IMG submission 77487) | Clean room microbial communities from NASA Spacecraft Assembly Facility at Jet Propulsion Laboratory, Pasadena, California, USA -... ... | reverse complement strand
TTTTTGCAATTCTTCTTTGACAATGTCCTTAAGGGTTGGATTCATTCTCCTCTGAGGTTTCCTGACCGGTTTACAATCTTCTTTAATGTATATGTGATGGGTACAGACTGAAGGATGGACTCCTTTCATCTCCTTATAGCTCCAAGCAAAAGCATCTAGATGACTGGCCAGCAGGTTATACAGCTCCTTTTCCTGGGAAGGAGATAGGGAGGAGCTGATCTTTAACGTTCTCTCGGGGCCAAACTCCACATTTTTAACTCTGGGAGAGGTTGGATCAGTCACACAGAGGTCCACTAAGGTGCTGGCTTGAGTATACTCCACCAATATCTCTAAGGACAATGCACTGGGAGCCGGATTCTGAATCAAGGTCTCAATCAAATCATCCTCGGTTTGAGGACCTCCACTGGTGGTTTCTAAGGTGCACAAGGCTGCAGAGTATACATCATCCTCTTCTCCTTCTTCCAACCAAAGTAGTAAGTCATGCTCTAGCAGAGGTTGGGCAGGAGGGTATAGGACTAGCTGCTTGGACATAGGACCATTTTTTATGGTCATGTTTCCTGCTCGGCAGCTTATGTAAGCATCCGCAGTGGCTAACCAAGGCCTTCCCAAAATAAGGGGGTATCCAGTAAGCTTTGCCTTTGGTTGAAGGACCAAGAAGTTCGCAGGATACTCCCAAGAGTCAAGAGAGACGAAGACATCCTCCACAATCCCTTCGGGAGTCACGGTGGAGCAATCTGCCAACTGCAGGACTGTCGAGATCTTCCTTAAGGAACCCTGAAGGTTGAGTTTGAGCATGGTGTCCCTGGTCATCACATTAATGGCAGCCCCTAAATCAATCAAGGTGTGGGGTATGATGGTGCCATTGATGTGGACATCAACTATAGGACTCCCAGGATCCAAATACTTTGGACAGATTACTTGCCCCAACATAAGATCAAACAGTTGTCCTATGACATTGATAGTTGAGGCATCTCTTTTTCGCTTGCCTGGGTGCCTGAAACACTTTTCCTTTACCAATTTGTTGTATATCGATACATCTTTGATGGCTTGGAGAAGTGGTATTCTCACACACAACTGTTTGAGTTCTCCTAGAAGCTCATTCTCTTCTGGGTCGGGTTGTGTGGTTACTCTTAGTCTCTCAGGAAAGGGTGGAATGGCTTTGGGTTCACTTTCCTGTTTATCTTCCTCGTCCTCTGGGGGAGGAGGTTGGCGATCTGGAAGAGTCTTCCCGGATCGCAGGTTGATCTCCTGGATTTCCACAGCATAGGTAGGGCATGTTGTTTCCCCAGTATATACCTGTTGGGCCTGTCGGTTGTTGGGGTTCGGGTTCGGTTGAGCAGGCATTTGGGGTTGTCTTGGAGGAGCAGGAGGTAATGGTTGTGGTTGAGCCGGTGGTGGAGGCAAAATGGCAGGAGGAGTGTTGTACTAGGGCCTCCACCCCGGTTGAGGTGCATTCCACTGAGGCTGTGGCTGGACATGTGAGTGAAACGAATGAGTAGTGGGCTGAGTATGGTATTGAGGTGGGTAAGACCATGGAGGAGGTGCAGACCAGGAAGGATGAGCGGGGGGACCCCAAGAAGGCATAGGAGCAGATTGGTTGGGGATATAATAAGCTTGGAATGTCCCTTGCATCCCCTGCTGGTAAGGTCTAGGTCCGTGCGGCCTCCTTTGGTTGAGGAAGTAGAGAGGTTCGGTAGGTGTCTCAGTCCCTTGGTATATGGCCTTAAATCCAGATAAGGTTGGGCATTGGTTTGTGGAGTGGTCCTCCTCACAAACGAAACATACCTCTACTGAGTGTAATGGACACTCGTTCTTAGGGTGCTTCCTCGTACACCTGGGACAGAAGATGGCCAAAGCCCTCTCAACTTCCTCTTTCTTCTGCTAGATTCGAAAGGTATATAGTTGCATGGCAATGGTCTGTCTCGCCTCACTTTTGAGGTCCTCCAGCTGATTAGCAAACTCATGCTTGGAGAAAGTAGTACTAGCTGAAAGTGGGTTTCCCCTACCTCTTTTCCGGGCTGCCCTAGAGTGGTTTCTAAACACAGTCTTTATATCCTCATAAGGTAGTTGGTAAATATCTCCTCTAGCTAGCATGTGAAGGGTATCTAGAAGATCTTCAGGGACTCGTCGGAGCAGGACCAACTTTAGAGATTCGGGGTCAAGTGTGCACCTGGCCTGTTTATAGCTAAGCTGGAACCATTCCTCGTAATCTTCTAAAGACTCATCGTTTCCCATGGTCATCCAAAATATTTCTTCCTTGGCTTCCTTAGACCTACATTAGTCCCGGTATTTGGTATTGAAAGCTTGCTGCATGTGAGCCCAAGTGGTGATATTGTTTCCAGGTAACCCCATGAACCAGCGTAATGCTGCATCCTTGAGGGTAGAGGGAAAGAGTTTCAATTTTTTCTCATCTTCTGTATAGTCATAGGTTCGACAAAGGACAAAAAACTCAAACAGGAAGGTATCAGGGTCTTCAGTAGTCAATCCATGGAAGTGAGGTAAAGCGGAGGGGCTTATGTTTTTCATTTTCATGTCTCCATTGGTCTCTCGGATGGGAAAGGCACCTTCTATTCTCTCATCTTCTCTTCTCCCGTTTCGGTTTTCAACCATGGCTTCAGATGGAGTGTTCTCTAACTCTTCTTCTGTTATAGGATCTTCGTATATCTTAGGAGGCTCACCTATAGGTTCTTCTGGATCACTGTCACCAAAGAAGAGAGAAGGGTGACTCAGTGAAGTGGTGGGGGTGTTGGGTAAGAATTTGCCGATTTTATCTCTATTCCTACGAGGCATGAAATGGAAAGACTTTTGATTTCTTTTGTTTTTTTTTTCTTCTGGTACCTGCAAAACTAAAATAGATTGAACTGCAACTAATCTATCTTGCTGAAATGGAAATGCGGAATTGAAATGAAAGCATGAAAGGACTAATCTATTTTGCTCAAATGAAATTGCAGGAATGAAATGCTAGTCTACGCTTGCTGGATTGAAACGCTAATCTACGCTTGCAGAATTGAAATTGCGGAATTGAAATGCTAATCTATGAAAGCAGGGAATATCTACTTTACTTTTGTTGAAATGAAATTGCAGAATGGAAATGAAATAAACTATTTAGCAGAAGGCGAGAGTAGGAAAATAGAAGAAAAGAAAAAATCACCAATACTCTGACGCTTCCCCGGCAACGGCGCCAAAAAGATGGTGGGCTCCAGTATTGCAACAATAATTCTGCAACTCCTGGGACTCCCGTCTTTACTCTTATCAACCCGGTAGTTCGTAACAAACTTGGAAGCGATGGTGCTGTATGCACAAGTACTAGCTCTTGCCGCAGCTGTCACTTGGTCAGCTGGCACAAGTCCGCTAGGAGCTTAAGCCAACTTCTATGAGCTCTTAGAAGAAGCTTTTTAATTGATGGATGAAAGCTAACTCGAAGGAAGCTAATCTATTTGCGAAAAGAGATTGAAAAACTGAAGGAAAACACAAAACCCTAGCAAACCCTAATTCTACCAGCTAGTCCTACTGATGCAGAGGAGAGAATGCAAACTACTAAAAGAGATGCCATTACTTCTATGAAGGTAAAATACATGTGTCTAGACTACCTCTATCTGAAGAAAACATCTTTTTTGTATTTTTGAATAAGTTATTAGAATTATCATGCATGTGCTTTTAACTGGCTTTTTACTGTGCACGGGTGGATCAAGGAGGAGAAATGCTTGGAAAAGGTTGGAAAGGTTCAGAGAGGGCCTAAGGGGTCCCTAACATCCTTCCAGAGAGTTTCACAGAGTTTGGATATTAAGAAACCTCATTCATGAGCTTCTACAGGAAGTCTACAGGGGTTCTACAGGATGTTTCAGGAATTTCTACAGGATGTTCAGAAATTTCTACAGGATGTTCAAAGAGTGGATTTTAGAGGATGGGTGAGTGAGGGAAGATGCATGAATGGATAGGGAGGTAGGATGGGGACCTGAAATGACCCAGGGACTGATGGATGGAGTGGTGAGAAGGTGTAGAAGGCTGCCTTGGCTTCAAGACGGCTAAGACAATGGAGGAGCAAGAAGGTAGGGTTACGTGGGCAAAAGAGCAGGTGTGAGACGAGGAACCTGACTAGGAGATGGAGTAGATAGCTTGGACGAAGCTTAGGCGGATGAGAGAGTGGTAGAGATGCCCTGCACAGTGTACATTTAACCGAATCAACAAAGTCCTGCACACAATCAAAGTCTTAGCTAATCTACTCTAACTGTCAATGAAACAAATGAACAGCAGCTTTATTTGTAAAGAGAACCATGTACATCACTCAAGCAAAGAAACATTTCAGAGAGCTGAACTCATAACTAACTTCTACAAATGAAAACAGTACACCAAGGATTGCATGGTCAAGCAAACTAGTGTTTTTGTTGGGGCAGCACTGTTTCTACAATTCCAGCCCCTGATCCAATAAGGATGAGGTGAAACTGAGAGTGTTGTTGACCCTTTTCTTGGAGCTTTGTCTGTTATTATCCTACCAATCTATTCTAAACATCTGAAGCAATTCTATTCATAACCAGTGACCTATTTAACCAACACAACTAAATCTGCTCAACAGAAACATGTTTCAAATGCATAAAAGGAAAATCACGATGCATAAAGAAAAGGTAACAGTACAAAGAAGGAAGCCCTAGGCTCTCAGGTTGGGCCCAACCCCGAGAGCTATTGCTCCTATAGATAACTCAGAGTTGGTATAAAATCGGACTACTTCTCATTATCAAAACATGATCATAAGTCAAGAGTTATGCCAAAAATGGCTACAAGAGAACAAAATGAAGCTAGCAGCACTGTAGTGCAAAGTATGCAAGAGTTTCCAAAAAGTCCCTCACGAAGGCTGAGGCCTTAACATTTATACACCACGAGGGCCCTAGTTGGCCTCCTAAATCTATGGGACTTGGCTGCCCAAACTGTGAGTAGACAGCTTCTTCCAAAATTTGCTTGGTTGCCTTCTAGATCCGGTTTTGGTGGCCTTTGGAGCTCGGAGTTGGGGGTGAATATCCTAAGGAAGGCTATTTAATGCATAGACAACCCCCCTACGAATCCTCACCCCAAGCTTAGCTGTCTTCCACCCCATGATTGCTCGGTTTTTCTCCAACATGTGTCAAAAAACCTGAAATGAGCACGTGTTAGCCACCTAGGAAGAGTGACCACCCTTATTCATACAAATGACATAAACATACTGAAAAATAATGCATAAGCTATGAAAAATGAAGGATTGAACAAGGATAATTAGGCCAAATGAGCCCAACAAGTTACCAAATTTGGGGCTCATCAACTGGAAAGGCAGTAGTCTGCAATTCTTGAAACCTCACAGGGAGGCTTTCATCCACAGAAGGAGCCAGTGTTAGCCCTGAGGTGCAGTGTTGCTATTTTAACGGAAATGTCCCATGTTTTAGATTTTATGGTCCACGTCTCCTCTTGCTCCGCTTTAGCCATAAGCCAAACTTCAAAAATTATACACCCGCACTCATAAATATCAGCGGGTCCGCTCTTGGTTCATCTCCTTTCCGTTGCGCTCTCCATTCTCCGATCTTCGATCAGATCAATCTCCGCCGCCTGACCAACATCCTGACCATCGATCCACACCATCCAACGGCCCCCGTACCCCACTTCCCGCCAGTTACTCGAGGAGGAAATTTGTGGCTTTGTCAGTGTTTTTTACAGTCGGACAGTGAACTGAAATAACAAAATGCATGGCCGAAAGGGGAAAAAACAACAGCACGATGCAGCCGAACCAACAGAAATGATCATGGAACATCATTGGCACGATTGAACCACCTAACAACGTGGCAAAATTACCAAAATTTGGTTACCCGTTTGTTAGAAACAGAGCTCTCTGAGCTCATGTTTGTCTAGTTACAGCATCAAGTAGTTAGAAGACAGAGGGGATAGGTTAAGACATCTCGAGCCTCAGAGAGTTTGAGAGTATTGTAAAAAGCCTATAAATGGCTTAAAGTTCGAAGTAAGATGGGTTTAACTTTTGGAGACTGTGGATACTCTGTTCCTCCTAGCATCTCATCTTCATTCCAGTAATACAAGCTTCTTTTGTTGTTACATGTTCAATCGTCATCTTTTCCTCTGTTCTAAGTTTGCACTTGAATAGGTTATTCATGTTTTCTTCTGTGTCTAATGCCAGATAACTGTCATCTTATCTCTGCATTGATAAATTAGATTTGCAAGCTTCATTTACTTTCTGTAGCTAGCCATTCATATGTTTTTATGTATGTATTTGCTAGTACAGTTAGGATTCTCCATCTATTCATTTAATCTATAAAGTATTGAGCATTAGTGGTTGAAAGCTTGTCAAGCTGAGGGTGTTCATGCATGTCTTGAGTGAAAACAGAGTTGAAAAAGTCATCTGACTTGATCCAAACCCCAATCCGTTCCAATAGTTCAGAGAACGATATTGAAGATTTAAATGTTACCAGGCATCTCTGAGCTACAACCTAGGAGAGTTTCCTGGAGTGCTAACAATGCTAAGAAGAGGAAGGGGAAGGTTTGACAACCTAACCCAAATTTTCATGACTGTTACTACGATTGATGTGGCATCAAACTCTAGAAACCATGGAGTGATGAATAAACCACCATTTCCCTAGAACCTTGGCCCTTCCTGTTGAACAAAATTCATATCCTTTTGAGTGTCAAATTGGACTATAAAGAATCATTTGGAGCACAAGTATATGTCACAATTTGGCATCCATGTAGTGAAGATCCATTGAGTTAGTGCTTCAAGTTTTGGCCAAAACCCATTTAGTCTTATTTTAAAGGATAGAAAAAAAGAGTATAAATATTAGCAGTACTGACCACCAAATCTGTGGCATGTTCCATTTGATCACAATATAGCGACCTATAATATTTTGGTTTTGTTCAGCAAATCCAAATCCAATTAGTACCCCTCCCAAGAGCACCCCCACATGACCTTGGTGTTCTGGCTCCAGGAGCATCCCCACATGACCTTGTGTTCATAATGATGGTTAAATATTTATTGATATTGTAATCTGTGAGCACTAAGGAATCATGTAGAATCTTCCCTTCGTATTGCAAACATTGGAAACTTATAGGTATGCCCCATTTATCTGCAACATACCAGAGAGTGAAATATTTACCATTGAAGTTTCTAATGAAAATTTGAAACATGTTGATTTGTTCCAGCAAAGTCTGGGAATAAGGGAATACACCGCATGGCACATGAGAATCAAAAGGATTTGGTTGCAAACCCTGCATAGACCCCAAAACCACAAGGCCCAAGAGCACATAGAATATCCCTTGAATAAAAATAACACTAAGAAAAAAACCATACGTGGGGGAAAGAAAACGATATACCTGAGCAACCTTCCACTTCAGCGTTGTCAAATTGGGACTACCATTGGAGTCTGCAACAATTCTCTTGCATCACAATGAAAACCTAGTTGCCTGTGTCATTTTCACTCATTCCACTGGTCTCATTTCATTTATTTTAAATTATTAGTATTATTGATGATAAAAAAAAATTAATATATGCTTTAAATTTATTTATTTAAAATATCATATAACAATATTTTTAAACATGGATATCCATCTCCACTTTATCATGGTGATTCTTGACTTATAAATCTGTTTTGTTACTGTCACACACTCACATGTCACCATTAAAAAAAAAAGAAAATTTGACAGAGAAATTATAACAATAAAAAAATATTACTATTGGTAACAATTATTCTTACGAGACATAATAGTTGGTGATAAACTTATGACATTAAATAACCTTGACGTAATCCATCCAACTAAGTCACAGTTTTAATTATTATATTTTTTTCTATCTGTATACATCCAACTATTATTGAACTATAACATAAATTTCACACCGTTAAACACTGCCATATCTACTGTACCCAAGTCATTTATATTCCATAGTGTGATTAATTAATTATTGCATTAACTTCCATTGGGCGTTACGACGGCCCTAGGCTTGGCGGTAATGCATCTCTGGAGTCTTCGGATGCTATACAGTTGGGCCTTCGACCTTGGGAGAAGCTCCTCATCCACGTTTGTCCGATGTTGAGTTGTATCGCACTGTGGTGGGTAATCTTGTGATTCTATGCATTTGTCATTGCTTCAATGTCCTCGCATTTCCTCCTTCTTGGTTTAGTCATTATGCATCGGGCAAGGCGCTATCCATTTGCACAAGTAAACTCCACAGAAATTTCCTCTGGTGTCTTGTTGGCATAATTTTCACTGTTCTCAGGCTTTTCATTGTCCTACCATCTTTCTAAGTGGATTGTTTTCCTAAATATGCTCCAGCGCTTCAGTTCGACTCCCTGTTATGAGGAGGGTTTTCATACATATTCTAACCCAGGTAATGTTTATGCTCAGTGTAGTAGTTTTGTAACTATTTGATTATTTTTCCTTTTTAAATGAATAGCCCCGTGTTATTCTTACCCAAGAGATCTAGAGGGTTTCGTTATTATTCAAGATTTGGGGCAAAATGTCAAATCTTGAACCCTCTACTCAGCTATTAGAGTGTGGCGGAGAAAGGCCAAGCCAACTACTGGGTATTGAGTTTTCGCCCAACTGTATTTCCTCTGAGTTTTTCATAGTAGGGTTTTGGTTTCACGAAAATGAAATTCCTTTGCGGAAGAAACTGCTAGCTTGGCCTGGAATATGATATTTAGACTTATCCTTTAGTTGTAAGAGTTTCTTTGTATTAAGAGCTCGTTGGTTTTAAATTAAGAGATAGTTTATGGTTGTAATATGTTCTGAATGAAACCCTTGGTTGGCGGCTAAAAACCCTGGCCCAGATTTGGTCCCCGCCTTTCTTGATAACGGCCTCATATAGGGTTACTGCTTTTGTTGAGGAGGCACGCCTTTGATTTCAATGTGGCCGGCCTTCTTGGAACAATATAACATTCTTGTTTAAGTGTTGTTGAATTTTCCAAAATTAACTTTCTTTGTAATTATTGATTGGTATAAAGATTTGGTTTAATCCTCTTAACAGGGGTTAAGAGTCTGTTCTACTTATAACTCGCATCCACATATAAATCTATGAGTCTGGTCATCCATAACAAGATTGTTTACATGTCACCTGACTCATTTTTCTTTTCATTCTTGTTTCTGTAGTTTATAATTCCAGAAGGATTGTTTCACTGGTTTTCTTCTTTTAACTAGTTCAAGTATAATAGAAGAATAGAAGATTTCTTCTATGTTCTATTCCAGTTTCATTCAAACATAATACTAGATTTTCTCTATGTTTGTTTCAATCTTCGTTCAAGCAAAATACTAGATTTCCTCTATGATCTGTGTGAACTAATGGCAAATTAGTTTATTTTTCTTTCTTTAAAGAATAAACTTTTTATATCAATTTTCCTACTTTGAAATTTAGATAGTTATTTTTTATAATTCAGGATACATAGACTTGCATATATTTGTTTACACAAGGTAATGAGAACTACCCCTTCTTTTTCTAGAGCAACTGCTCATCAAGAAAATAAGACAAATTAATTCCTAGTAACATATAGTAGACCTTCTACCTATACAACACGAGATTGTACTTATCTGAGTTTGCGCTAACTTCTAGTTTTTAATCTGTAATTAGACCTTAATTTGCTTGTTGCTTTTCCTCCCAATCGCAAGATTGTTGTAACCAGCTTTTCTCCCCCCAAGTTGTTCCTGGGATGCAGGATTTGTCTTTATGAGACTACAATCTCTCTTTTACAGCTATCTAGTCCTAACCAGACTTAGCTTCAGAAAAACTGCCTGACATCTCTGCGCAGAATTCCCATTTCCAGCCTCATCCTTCTTCTCTCTTTTTTTTTTCTTTTTGTTCTCAGATACCCGTATCCGCTTGATATTTTCTTGAGAATAAATCTCCAAGAAATTAGTTAGGGATAGGTAATTACCAACCTAACCACTTGACATGTAAAAAAAATATTTACATATGATTGTCATTCCATTTTCCACATAACTTAACCCGAATTGATAATTATATAACTTGTAATAATATTCAATTTGTTTAGTCTATAGTAAATTAAATATTTACAATTTACTAGGGACATCACATCTTCCCCCCCTAATATTAAACATCATCCTGATGTTTCTCTGTTGCAAATAGATCTGGACAAGTCTCCCTCATAACTTCTTTGTCCTCCCAGGTGGCCTCCTCCGACCCAAAGTGTTGCCATTGCACTTTAACTTGGGTGATAACTCGTTTCCAAAACATTACTTCTCTCTGATCGAGTATAACTAGGGGTTTGACCAAGAACTCGTCTTTCGATTCAACCTGCACATAGAAAAGAAATTTAGTAGTTATTTTCCTTTGGCAACTTTGTCTTGGCAGAATTATTTAAAATTAAATTACCTGTATATCTTTCCAATTGATTATATGCTTAGGATCATATAGATATATAGATATATATATATATATATATATATATATATATATTAACACAGAAACATGGAAAACATTGTGCACGCATATGTGGCTGGGCAAGGTGAGCTGGTAAGCCACTTGTCTGATTTGAGCCAGGACCTGGAAAGGACCACAAAATCGGGGTTCCAATTTAGCACATCCGCTCCATTGTAATGTATTCTTCTTGGCCCGTACATGCACATAAACATGATCTCCAATTTTAAATTCACAGAAACTTCTCTTTCGATCAGCAAAGTTCTTTTGTCGGTCTTTCACAGCCTTTAATTGGAAGGTACTTTTTTAACCATCGATCCTCCATTTCTTTCAACATGCCTGGTCCTAACATCAACTTATCCTCTGGCCTACCCCAACTTGAAGGCGTCCTGCACTTGCATCCATACAATACTTCAAATGGACTCATTTGTAGCGATGCATGGTAACCGTTGTTATAAGCAATCTCTACTAAATGTATGTAATCCTCCCATTTGGATGGACACTGCATTATGTAAGTTCACAGCATGTCTTCCACCACCTGATTTACTCGCTCAGTCTACCCATCCGTTTGAGGGTGGTAAGAAGTGCTGAAATGCAGCTGTGTGCTTAAACCTTCAAATAAGGCTTTCCAAAAAGCTTATGTAAATTTTACATCACGATCAGAAATTATGACCTTCGGTAATCCATGTAATCTGAAAATGGTTTGCATGAATATGTTAGCAATTTGTACTGCCTTGTAGGTTGACTGTACTGGTATGAAGTGAGTCGACTTGCTCAACTTATCCACTACCACCATTATCGAATCATTCTTCTTTTTATACTTAGGAAGTATTGTAATAAAATTGATGAAAATGGTCTCCCACTTCCATTCCGAAATAGGCAACGGGTGCAGCAATTCGAATGGGTGACATTGCTCCACTTTCACTTCATGGAATTCCAGACAGCGAGCTAAATACGCAGCCACTTATTTCTTCATACCAGGCTAGAAATATTCCTTTCTAAGTGCGGTAATTAGCTTCTGGTATCTGGGGTGGCCTGCATACAGAATTCTATGATATTCGTCTAAAATTAAGTCTTTAATTTTTTGTGGTTAGGTACATACATTCTCCCTTTATAAATCAGCATACCTTCATGATTTATCTCATATCCTAGCTATTGTTCATTGTTGTTTGAAATTTGAGCCTGCTGCCATAAAAATTTGTATTCTGGATCAAGTTTGGCAACTTCTTTAATCAGCTCATTAAAGGTAGTTCGCACCTCGCTGAAGGAGACCTCATATATATAGTGTACCTTCCGACTTAAGGCATCTGCAGCCCGGTTCTCCTTACCTTTCAAGTGCTTGATTTCAAAATCAAATCCACTTAGAAAGTTGACCCATCGAGCTTGCCTAGCATTGAGAGTGGGCTGCTTAAAATAATTAGTTAAACTATGACGATCAGTCATTAAAAAAAAAATCTTACCATCAAGTAATGTCGCCACATCTTTAGTGCATGGATGACTGTTGTTTGCTCTAAGTCATAAGCTGGATATTTTTTCTTGTGCTCCTTAAGTTTCCTAGACTCATAAGAAATCACTCTACCCTCCTGCATTAGCACGCCACCAACACCCTCCTTCTTGGCATCTGTACAAACCACATAATCTTTATTTGGGTCTACAATGCTCAAAATAGGCACGGTGGTAAGTAAATGCTTAAGCTGATCAAAACATTTTTGACACTCGATGCTCCACTTAAAAATTTTTCCTTTCTTCTGCAAAGAGGTAATGGGATATGCCACCCTGAAAAATCCTTTGACAAATCGCTATAGTATCCAGCTAGACCCATGAATGACCTTATATCTGCCACGTCTTTTGGTACTGGCCACTCCATTATAGTTTTTATCTTTTCCGGGTCTACTATAATTCCATCCTTGGTAACGACATGTCCTAGATACTAGATTTGTTCTTTAAATAAATCGCATTTGTTGTATTTAGCATATAGTTGATGTTCTCTTAAAATTTTCAAAACAATACAGAGATGTTCTTTATGTTCTTCTATATTTCAAGAGTAAATTAATATGTCATCGATAAAAATCAACACAAATTTATCCAAATACTGATGGAATATACTGTTCATGAGACACATGAAGGTTGCAGGAGCATTAGTTAGCCCGAAGGGAAACACAATGAACTTGTAATGCCCATAACGAGTTATAAAGGTTGTTTTTGCTATAGCTTCTTCCTTATTCTAATATGACGATAACTTGAACAAAGGTCGATCTTTGAGAATACAGTCGCACCCTTCACTTGATCAAAAAAATCATTTATTCGAGGTAAAGGATATTTATTTTTGATGGTCATTTTATTTAACTAACGGTAATCCATGCACATTCGCAAGGTCCCATCCTTCTTCTTAACAAAAAGCACCAAAGCTCCCCAAGGTGATACACTTGGACGAATATATTTTTTATCAAGCATCTCTTGTAGTTGCATCTTTAATTCTGTTAACTCTGGTATTCTCATTCGATAAGGGGCTTGGGATACCAGGGCATCTCCCGGAATCAACTCAATGGTGAAATCTATATCCCTCTTTGGAGGAAGTCCCAGAATTTCTTCAGGAAACACATCCGGAAAATTTTGCACCACAGGCATATTTTCTAAAGAAACAAATTTCTCCTTTGAGTTAGTATATCCTACCTGTATTGCATAAATCTGGCAACCTTTCCTGATACATTTTGCTAATTTAGAGGTTGTTACTAGCCTTAATTTCAGTGGCCTTAGTATGCCCTGAATTTCCTGCCTCTTTCCCTCTTCATTCATATAGTTAATAGTTTTGGTTTTACAGTTAATGAGGGACCAATGTTTTTCCAACCAGTCCATGCCTATTAGGATATCATACGATCCTAGGGGTAACACATTCAAGTATGCCATAATACACTGACCTGCTAACTTTAGGTGGTAGTTGCTGACTTTGACCAACACCTTTCTTTTTGCTCCCTTGGCTAGTTGTACTAACAAAGGATTTCTAAACTTAACAACTTGCAAATAGCATTGTTCTACTACTTTGGGACTAATATAACTCAAGGTAGATCTTGGATCAATTAAAATAGATATAGTTTGGTCAAAGACTTTACCTTCAAATTCTATCATGGTTGGTTGGTATTCTGCTTGATGGTCTTCAAGGGCAGCATTGATTTTAGGAATACTCCTTGCCACTTCTCCCACAGTAGATGTGTCTTGAATCTGTGCAATTTGATCCGTTCCTTTGTGGTCTGGACATGTTTTAACATAATGTGGTCCTCCACATCCCCATCACTGTACTGGAGGTCTGGCTACTAATTCCACTTCAGCTCTGCCTGACTACTCATTTTTTTTGGACTCACTTGGAAGTTTGAATCTGGGATGATTTCTGTTCATATTCATGTTTTCTTTCCCTTTATAGCATCCCTTGTTGATTGTGGCCTTATTTCCCTTGTTGGTAGGGGTGAACTTAAATCCCTTTTTATCATCCCATCTCTTTCCCATATCTCCCTTTTGCCTGTTTTGTTGATAGCATATTCGAGCCTTTCGTATAAATTCATCTATGGTTTTCGAGTTATCAAACTTGAGACGCTCTTTCATGAACAGCGGCAAACTGCTGATAAATCACTGCACTTTCGTCCTTTCTTCCCGTATGTAAGGAACATACCGAAGCATGTAAATTTTGCTATGAATTCATCCACAGACAATTGTCCCAAGCGAAGATCATGAAACTCCTTTACATTTTCGTCATAAAATCTCTTAGTTAAATATTTCTCCTTAAAATACTTTTGAAGTTTTTCCCAAGTTATGCTCTATGCATTTACTCCACGTATTGTTTTCACCTCTTCCCACCATAGGGTGGCTTTCCCCACAGCTGAAAGATGGCCAAACGAGCCGTTAAATTATGGTTGTATTCGCACAGCTGAAAATACTTATTCATATTGATGAGAGAGGCCTATGTTGCCTCTTCTTATTCACCATCAAAGAGGAGAGGTTTTATTTTCCGAAATTCTCCTTGCAGCTCTAGTTTTTGTCTTTTCTGCGTTTTATGTTCTAATACATTATCAAATTCTTCCTCATGATTCTCTTCGCTGCCTTTTGTTTCTACATTATCAGTTCAGAATTCTTGTTTGACAGTCATGTTCCCGTGCTCAAGACTAGGAATTGGTTGTCGTTGATTTTTTCTATCAGACAGACTCTTCATGATCTTTTCCTGCTCCTGCATCAACCTTTCATTATCTTCCCGTAACTGAGCCATCTAATCCTTCAGTTCTTGTACAATTTCCAAGATTATAATATTAGTATTGCACGCCTCTTCACCCAACTATATCCATACCTCAGGATTGGCTTCTTGAAAATAAGTTGGTCATGTTCATGTCATAGATCTGTGTGGTGTAATTCCAGTCCTCCTCATGTTGGTTGCTTCCTCTCTGTGCACATCACAAATACTATTATTTACTTATATTCCATAGGTCTCATCTTTGCAACCTGAGTGCTCTGATACCACATGTCACACACCCACATGTCACCATTAAAAAAAAATTAAAATTGACGGAGAAATTATGACACTAAAACAAATATTACTATTAGTAAGAATTATTCTTACGAGACATAATAGTTGGCGATAAACTTATGACATTAAATAACCTTGGTGTAATCCATCCAACTAAGTCAAACTTTTAATTATTAGATTTTTTTCTATATGTATACATCCAACTGTTATTAAACTATAACTTACCTTTCACACCATTAAACACTGCCATATCTACTATACCCAAGTCATTTATATTCCATAGTGTGATTAATTAATTACTGCATTAACTTCCATTGGGCGTTACGACGGCCCTAGGCTTAGCGGTAATGCATCTCTAGAGTCTTCAGATGCTATACAGCTGGGCCTTCGACCTCGGGAGCAGCTCCTCATCCACGGTGTTCTAGCGTTAAGTTGTATCGAACAATGGTGGGTAATCTTGCGGTTCTATGCATTTGTCATTGCTTCAATGTCCTCATGTTTCCTCCTTCCTAGTTCAGTCATTTTGCATCCAGCAAAGCGCTATCCATTTGCACAAGTAAACTCCATAGAAATTTCCTCCGTTGTCTTGTTGGGTTAGTTTTCACGATTCTCAATCTTTTCATTGTCCTACCATCTTTCTAAGCGGATTGTTTTCCTACAAATGCTCCAGTGCTTCAGTTTGACTACCTTTTACGAGGAGGGTTTTCATACATATTCTAACCTAGACAATGTTTATGCTCAGTGCAATAGTTTTGTAACTATTTGATTATTTTTCCTTTTTAAACGAATTGTAGAGTATAACCCTATGCTATTCTTACCCAGGAGATCTGGAGGGTTTCATTATTGTTCAAGATTTGGGGTGAAATGTCAGAGCTTGAATCCTTTGCTCAGCTAACAGAGTGTGACGGAGAATGGCCAAGCCCAACTACCGGGTATTGAGTTTTCGCCCAATTGTATTTCATCTGGGTTTTGCATAGTAGGGTTTTGGTTTCATAGAAATGAAATTCCTTTGTGGAAGAAACTGCTAGCTTGGCCTGGAATATGATAT
>Ga0073774_1000133_pt1 | contig 16081 bp, 13 predicted proteins | sample InSIn5gowninarea_FD_77487 | JGI IMG/M metagenome (GOLD analysis project Ga0073774, IMG submission 77487) | Clean room microbial communities from NASA Spacecraft Assembly Facility at Jet Propulsion Laboratory, Pasadena, California, USA -... ... | reverse complement strand
TTACAGACGGGGATCCACCTTTTTAACTCGAGGTCGGATTTGGGAACTCGAACATACGCCGCGACGGACGACATTTGATGCTGCCTATACATTTATTCTACGGAGATATCGCATTTGGGCAAGGTCGCGCTAATGAATGGATGGGATGATGTGCTGAATTTCGGAAAGATCCACCTTTCGTCACAACAGAGGAAGCCTGTCGGGGTGTAGTAGTAGCTTGGGTACAATCCCGATAGCCTGGAAATGGCTGGCCGGTGATTGGATAAAAATCCATCATCCAGCTGGCATGCCCACTATCGAACTGCAATATGGTGGGGTTAAGAGATCACTCTGGATTACAGCTGTTTATTGGAGAGGACGCTCTGTACATATTACAAGAAGCTTCGGTTGCAGAGTTGTTTACTGATTTTATTTATTGTACTGGTGTACAGATATCCAACTGTTCATGTGCTTCGGACAGGCCTATAAGAACCTCAAATGGTTATTAAATGCATCATCCAATGGTATACAACGAAGCCTCTCCAAGCCCCGCTGCGCCCTCCAAAAATTGCTCGCCAAAATAATTTCTGGACACCCCTGGATAACCCACGACCACTTTCGAACAAACAACTCGGAGAACTCCCAGCTCTGTGGTATCCACGGACCGCCCCATACCATCATCCCGACATCCCCGTTTGCAGGATCCATGATATCAGTACACAAATCACACTCGTTGAACAGCTGCGTGACACGAATGATATTATCCCGAATCTGCGGGAAGGGAAAGCAATCCAGCCAGGGGTGATGAGGGACGTGGATCTGAACAACTGTTGGGGAGAGAGCTGGAGGGACGTCCCAAGAAGGACGAGTGTCTGCAGTGCCTGAGAGGGCAGAATTAAAGGCAGAAAGGATATCATCGTCCATTTCCCGCAGCGCTAAGCCGAGGACGGTGAAATTTTGTATGAACGCACGCAAGACGTTGAACTTGGTTAGGGTCATGAGGTGGTCCAGACACGGGTTCCCGGCGGAGTAGCGCTCATACGCGGCTTTATAGAAATGGGCCATCATGGTAGTGGCTTAAGTGAGGGATGCGGGTTGGTAGAATGTTAGACCGTCGGTCGCCCTCGGGAGGATGAGGGTTTGGTTTCGACTACTCCTTGCCAGCTTGATTGCTGCTTTCTGCTGGTCGCGGACGACTTTCCGTCTTTCTCCTGGGATGGGCGTCAGCGTTAGTGGGACTTTTTGAAGAGCTTTTTGAAGAGATCGGAGACTACTCTGTACTGCGTCTACGTACGTTGAGCCCGTTGGTTCAGCTTATTCTGCAGTCTCCGCCGTGCAGCCGGGTCGGCGACCCCTGTCCAGTCTTCATCGGGCTGACGAATCCGCGCCCGAGATGAAATTGGGCAAGTAGCGATATCTACGTTTGGCATTTTGATTGCATTGAGTGAGGGATGGATAGATAACAGCAAGAAGATGGACTTTGACGGGGATTTTCTTTTTCTTGCCTCCGCTGATGTACCGAGAGCCGCGTGGGGACCGGGAACTGGTGGGCCCGCTAAGTATTGTAGATCCCCGCCTTGCTGACGCAAAATCAGCCAATCAAGATTGATCATCCCTGCCAGGGGTGATAAAGGTTGTTCAAACTGGATCTACTTGAACTTTTCAAGTATAAAATATGTGCGTGACCGAACTCTGCTCTGCAAATTCCAGATTAACATCAAATCTTCCTCAAATCACATCTCGAACGAAATATGCCTACCTTCTCCAGCCAGGACATCCCCGACCTCTGTAACCAAGTCATCATCGTCACCGGACGCAACGCCGGCCTCGGATACGAGACCGTGCGCCAACTCAGCCCGCGCAACCCAGCGCGCGTCTACCTCGCCGCGCGATCAAAGGACAAGGCTACCAAGGCCATCAAGGACCTGCAAGAGACGAATCCAGGGGTTGCCGATATCCAATTCCTCCAGCTCGACCTTGCTTCATTCGAGAGCGTGAAAGCGGCCGCCGCAGAATTTCTCAGCAAGGAATCTCGCTTGGATATCCTTGTCAACAATGCCGGGATCATGATGACGCCCGAGGGGCTCACCAAGGAAGGGTTCGAGATCCAATTCGGGACAAACGTCATGGGTCCGGCACTATTCACGCAGCTCCTGCTGCCCATGCTACGTCGAACGGCCAAGATAAACCCGCAGGCTCGCGCCGTTATGATCGCTTCTGCCGCCCACGCCCAAGCACCCAGCGATATCTACAAGTTCAACGAGCTCCGCACAACAGCTTCGCACCGGCACACCACGGCGCGCTACACTACCTCCAAACTCGCCGATATCCATTATGCAAAGGCGCTGGCTGAGAGGGAAAAAGAGGTCAAGATTATTCCCATTCACCCGGGTATGGTGGCGACTAATCTCCATCATGCCTCGACTGGTCGGTTCCTCAAACCATTTCTCAATGTCGCCGTTGGATTATTTGCAACGCCCGTCGAGAAAGGAGCCTGTCTCAGATCTTTGCTGCGGTGAGCCCTGATGCCAAGAGCGGACAGTACTATGGCCCTATTGGCAAGGCAGAATCAGGATCGAAACTTGCTCAGGATCATGGGCTTCAGGAGAGGTTGTTCAAGTATGTTCAGGAGCAGCCGGCGGGACATCCACTCTGAGAGTATTTAGATACGAAAATCGATGTGAAACCGTGTGGCACAAAAGTCTCCCTGGCCCGGATCTCCTTATTGTTGGCAAAGACATGCTTGGACTTAACCTCCGCCAACTGAGCAGCCATCTGCAAGAGCTGAAATTGACTGGCGTGATCTTGGATCGAGAGTTTCTGTGTCCTCTTGATGGGAACGGGAAGCCAGCTCTGCCACTTGTCGAATGGCCATACTTGGAGGTGCTTGTCTATCACGAGATGCCGAACTTTCTCCCCTCAGGTGAGCAGGCGATGCACCTGTCCATCGTTCTTTTTAAACCCAATGTTACCCCCTTTCCACGTCTATACTAAAGGAAATCAGGAAAATGGCTCTCCGACCCAACCGCCGAAGACCTCGAAGACATCCTACTCCCAGACTGGGACAGTCCATACCAAGGACGACTGGGAGACCTTCCGCATCATAGACGAGGAACCCTACCGGCGCTCAGAGCTCAACACAGAGCTCGCGCAGCGCTGCTTCACATCACTCGGTCTAGCCGCGCAGCACATGCCGCAGCTGAAATCACTGACCTTCTTCTTCATGGTTAGTCCCACACTTGGGCTCACTCTTTTTACGGACGAGGCTACAGGGAAGAGATTCATACAGTGGCAGGCTTCGAGGCCGTTTATGCATTATATGCCTGATCAACGTGTTGCGGATGCGTGGGGGCTTGGGCTGGATGATTTGGAGGATTTGGGGAGAGCTGGGGGGTCCTTGTTTAGAGTGAGTCTGAGACAGTGGCCTCCTGTTAGTGTTTGCTAGAAGTTGGTCAAGGTCATTTGATAGAGACGCGTCACAGTTTTGGCATATGGTTTGTGATCTCCAAACTAAGGATGGAAGGAGGTCTTTGCGTAGTTGTGTAGTACCGGTCGTCCTAGAGGACTGCGCCAGGTATTCTGGATATCCTCAGAGCTATTCGCAGCCAGAAGATTCCTCCTGAGACCCAAAGGGATAAATATCTTAAAGTCCTTTCCAGTCTGTCGCGCTATGGTCGGACACTCAGTACCAAGCACACTAAAGCGTATACCGAAACGAGACATCCCCCTCAAGCACCTTCCAATTCTTATCCTTCCTCTGATTCTCAACGGCAAATAACCGAGCCAGCCCAGCCGCAATGGCAACATTCAACCCCAAACATGCAGTCGCATACAGGCCCGGCCGATACCCCAGAAGTCCTCCGCCCGAAAAACAAGCGACCCGATGATCCCACCAACCCCACCAAAAACCGTCTGTGGGGAACAGCAAACTGTCGCTTCGCCGTGCTCGACACGTTCTTCGAGAGGAAGGCTAGCGCCGCGGGGATCGCGCAGTTATTCCCCGTGGTCGCGAGGAAGCTCCCGGCGAGTCGCGATGCTGTGCTGCTCGTCCAGCCGATTAGGACGATGCCGATATCGCGAGGAAGGAGTGGGCGACTATAAATGGGCTTTGGGGTTTCAAGTGGTCGGCGAGGATCCCCATGGAGATGGAGACGATTGCGGAGAAGATGCAAGGTAGTGTCGTGAGGATCTGCGATAAAGCTGTGTTGCAGCCGAGTATGCTGAGGATTGTGGGCGTGAAGGGGGCGAAGGAGTAGGAGCCTGCTGTGGGGAGCATGAGCAGGAAGGACATGGCGTAGACTTTGCAGTAGACTTTGAGACAACAATCAAGAGGCGGCACATGTAGCCCGCCAACGCCCCTCAAAGCCAAGATGTGATCCATGACTATACCAAGTCACTGGATCATACCGGACAGACCACAGCCTATATTAGGCACTCAGGAGTTCGCCAAGATTGGGCATGGTAATATCTAATGTGGCAAATACTTTTATGGTAAGGCTATAACTATTTTGTCATGGGGTACCAAGTTTATTTTGATTCAAAAGGTCCACGTGGTTCATGCCACGTGTTAAAGGGCCCTCATGGATAAGATAATATGATGCTCAGGCTATCCTAATCCAGCTTAAATTCGATAACGTGCTGGGCCCCGCCAGGAAGTGAGCATTCTAGCAGTGGGATATTCTGTCATTTCACGTGCGTTGTCCTCGTGGCATGGATTGTAAGTTAGAGGGATATGTTGAAATTTGATCTCGACCATGGATGTTGTCTTGGAGCTTGTTGACCATGTATGCGCCCTCCTCGATCTGCTGAGACACGAGCTTAGCCTTGGGAAAATCAGGCGTTGCTGATAAGGCTTATTTTGGTAGTGAAAGGATGTCCTTGATTATACCATGACCCGCCCAGACAAGCCACGTCTTACTGTATATGTTAACTAGTAGTTGAACGTGGTACTCGTTTACAATCGTTCCAGCTTTGGTGTTGGCATGATGCGCATCCCATGGATGAGCGTACATATCAACATAGATCGAGTATACTATACTCCACCAAAGTTGGTCCTGATGGTTAACTCATAGGTTGGGGCAAGGAGGGCCAAATCAGATCCTGTTGCGCGCGGGGCTAGCGGTCTCGGGATGCGGCTTCTGATGGTGTCTGTGTAGGTGAGTTGGTTAGGGTATAGGACGCTGGGTTGGACACGGTCAGAGGGATGTAATAGTTTGTCTTAGTGCACTGAATTGCGGAAGCATTTGGCCAATCTGTTAGGATGGGGAGATTTATTAGTTCTATAAGCAGGATGAGATAGCTAGTTGTCATGTTAATCATAGCACCACCAAGTCCGTTTTGCGTTAGGTAGTGGTAACCAGTTGATATGGCTATTGAGGTGCAGGCTGGGAAGACGGACCCCGTTGGGTAGTTGGTGCTCACCATGATGTAGTCAGGCAGTATGCTAGTGGTGATGTTGGGGATGATGACATGATGTGTTGCAGCCCAGGATGCAAACGCAGGCCGGACGGTGATGGCCAGGAAGGTAGCAAATGCATTTAGCAGCATCTGCGGGTATCAAAATTATAGGCTCTAGTAGTGCGCTGCTTACCGAGTAAGTACATACGACCACAGGGTGTGGAGAACAGGGCTTCCCGTCCGCTCAGCCGTACTTAAGCCACACGCCGGTAGGTTAGTAGTATGGTGGGTGACCACATGCGAATCCCTACTGTTGTATGTTTTTGTGCCTTTTATTTTTTTTTTATTTTTTTTGCGGGGCTATCGGATCTGTTGATCTCAGATCCTAACATCTACCGTTTAGGGAACTCTGTGGATTGATGCCTTGGCGGCTTCCGAGAGCCATCTTCGACAACCGATGCCGCAGATGCCATTCACTTTGGCGAAAGCGATGTAAACCAGGGTACCCTTAGTATGGACAAGAGTGAGGCCGAGGTTCATCAACTCGCCAAACTCTTCACACAGCAAAGCCTCTACTCAACAAGCGGACAGAACCCCTTTACCACAGACCCTGGGTACGCCCTCGACCCGATAAGCTGTAATACGAATACCCATAGGGGGGCTGGGGAGTTTCACAGAGGGTTATCTCGGACACTCATCCGATCAGACCGAACAGATAACAGTCCGAATTAGTGATAGTACCTCTGATATTAGAATAAGCATTATAAGATCACTTGGGATCGGAAATTGGTTAGCGAGCTGGTTGTCTCCGCCGAGTCAACCGGAGTCTAGGCAGTCGGAACCTGTCTCGAAGTACAATTAATCGTTAGAGAACGTATGGAGCGCTCGCCACTTAGACAACGACCCACGAGGGTCATTCCTCCCCAATTGGTAGCTGTGCGCCGGGTAAAGAGGGAGTCAGTTCGCACCTTCCATTTCAATCATATCGTTAGGTAGACGGCCGCAGTGGACAGGACGCAGTTCCACATACTGTAGACCTCTCGCCAGGGCACGGGTCGGGTATACAATGGTCATCCATTCCTGAATAGGTGTTCTGGTCAACTCGCAATCTTGTCAAACATACCTAGATAGACGGCCGCAGCATGGATTCACATGCTTAAATGACCAGAGCCCCACTTTAACTTCTCAGCAGCCTGCCTCCACAGTGGCGCGAGTTTTGGAATTGATACAGCATGGCTTATAACGCCCAGAGAGGCCACTAATGTCCTCCGTTAGTCTAAATCTGTAGTTTATGTGATAGCGCTGGCCTGTGTTCCTCAGAATGCCCAAAGGGGGATGGTCCTGGCACTTACACTCGGGTACAGACCAATCAGAGTGTAATCATTCAATGGGGCCGTACGGCGTGGCAGGCTTCAGCCTGTCGGTGTTAGTTGGTATCGAGAACCATTGGCGGTTTGGGCCAGGTTGGCAGGCCGAGCAGGATAAAGAGGATGTCGGTAAGCTTGAGGATACGTAACTGAAGTCCAGCAATAAAAGTGTACCCATGGTTTTGAATAAATATCTAAACAATTTTGCGACAGTCGCAAAGGGAGAATTGGGAATAGTCTGTTGTTGGACAAACTGCCGTCTGGTTGACGTTATTTTCTTGATGTACTTGAACGCAACTTCGATTGCAAGCTCTAGGATGGAACAATTTTCCTCGTCAAAGTCGATCACGGCAGTACGACTGTGAGATAGCATCTTGAAGGCCGTTTCAAGCATGGCTCGGTCTGATATCGCTTTGCCACCAATCCTCAGTCCTTCTTGACTTTCAATCCACTCGGCAAGGGGTGCTGGGAGTGCTTCCCAGTTGAATAACTCAACATCTTGAAGGCTTTCCGAGTGCAGACTGGTATACGCGACGTGGAAGGATGCCTACCACTCCAGCGATTTTCATCTTCCTTTCTTCGGTGAGGAGTGCCTATCTAATCTATCAACGACTGTCCCTGAGACAAATAATCATTTTTGACACCCATCCAGGCAGAAAGGAAACTCACGATCTTATCATGCGAGATCTCCTGGGCTATTGATCGCGTCACCATAGGATTGAGTGGACCTTTCAGGAAAGTTTCTAGGTCGCTAATATCCTTCGTTCTCTCAGCCTTCCGGAGCTCTCGTTGTCGGTAACGCTCAGGAAACGCTGTCTGTAACGCTTGATTTGCGTTCTCGACGTGTCTGTCTCTAGTAGACTCTTGGTCTCGTGACAGTCGACACCATGAGCGGAAAGGAGTCTCTGTCTGGAAATAATAGACCTGTGATATGCTGCCGGTTCCCCCAGCAAGCCGAGCGGCCACAGTTAGGGCTTTATCCCAGTTGTCTCCAAACACCGGTCTCTTTTGCGACGAAGGTTGCGAAAGCGTAGTCGATGTCCCATGTCCTGGCCGGGCCTAGAAAATTAGTGGTCAGGTAGTCAGCGAGAGCATTGTGAGATAGACTTACGGTGTTTCCAGTTACTATCAAGCTCTTGAATAAGAGGCAGGTATCGATGAAGCTTTGAGAGCTCCTCGTTGTTTAGAAACTTCTGAGGAGCTTCAAGCCATAAATCACCAAACAGGCGAAAAGAGGAACTCATATTGAGTCCAGACTTGAGCTGCTGTTGGCGCACTGCGAGAAAGATTGCGAGGCAGAAAGGAATGAAGGACGTGAGTTGTCGGTTGAAGATGGTAGGGGTGGGAGTAACACATTTGTTGCATGCAAATCATAGAGGCGGAGCTAAGCAGGTCTGGCGCCGCGCAATTTCTACCACCACCGGTTTACAATCTTCGGGAAAAAAAAGTAATTTACAAACATTACCTATACGCAAGCGGGCATATCTCCTCTTCTTCTAAAGTTAACCACGAAGCCTAGATTAAGGCGTATTTCCAAGGTCTACAAGCGAAGAATAGCCAATGGATTCTTGAGCAACCTTGAGACGAATATATTGAATACGTAGATGCGTAGAGGCTATATTTAGCCATTAAGCCTGCTACTCCTACGGCGCTCGCCCTATTCTAGTGGCAATAGCTGTACGAGCGCACGAGGACTATCGGAATTGGGGCTAGAACGTAGAGGGTTTCTTGGAATACGTGATCCCTTGACGAGGGAGTATACGTGATGGTCCACGGCAGGCTGTCGACGAGTAGGCTGCTTGACGATGCAGCACCAGGCCCTAGGAGATTTGGCTGTAGGAAACCATCCGAGAGGGATATCATTAAAGCGGGGTTTAAGGTCAAAGAACTGTATTTCGATGTATGTGATCGAAGAGAGAAAAAATTAACGAGTAGTAAAGCCTGACCTTCCTGTACGTTTAACAGCTTGCGTTGAACAGCGATGGGAAGCGCTGCAGCTAACAACACAACCGTCAAGCGCCAACCGCATTTTGTGAGGCGTTCGGAGTGAGTCCACAACCCTTACGGCCAAGTAAAACGTGTTCTCGAGGACTTGACCCTTCTTGCGGTCACGGATTGCCAAACTCAGAGTTATAATGAAAGAGCGCCTTTGCGTTTTCACCTTTGGGAGTCCAAGTCTGCACTGGAAAACCCAGAAATAACGTCCTCCTCTTCAAGATCTTGACGGGGCGTACCTAAGCTCACATGTTCTGCGTACTGAACATTTTGCCAACAGGCGGGACTTTGTAGCACAGCTTAGTGTCTTGAGCAAGGATAGTGACTATGGGTGGACGAGATCTTTATCAATGAGGACGAGGACTGGATTGGCCATCTCTTCGGTACTCAGTACAGCTTCAATCCCGAGCATTACAAGAATTCGAATCCTCGTCAATCTTGGCTTCTGGGGTGTTGCTTTGGAACGAAAATGTCCAGCTTCATCCGCCCCCCCCCCCGGGTTAGGAATCATCTCCTGATTCATTGTGCCCATTTTTTTCTTGTTTTCTTTTTTTGGCCCGCTGGTATTTTGATCTCTTGCTCGCTGCTTATTTTCGTCTATTTAATACTTTGGTGGTTGTGTACACAACGTTTCTCAGGCATAGTCGCCTCACAAAGGCCACCTGATCATCGGTTATGCACCGTTGAACATACGTCATCAATGTTTTCAGCCCAGTGCTTCCATTCTCGTGATATCTAAATTGAAGGCTTTGCTCGCTAATTCTTAGTCACTGTGAGGTTCCGCAGATCCCTCAGGAACAGGCGTGGGAGAGGGCATAAATATATGCGTCTCTCGCGGAAGGCGAGAAATGATTGTCACTAGTGCATTGTACATGTCCATTGTAAATCTGGCCTAGTCCAATTATTAGCTCCGTTTATTACATCGATTCGAGATTCGGTGAAAAGTCTTACTGTGTTTTCCTCAATGAAATTGCCAATCTGATCAGCATGATTCACACCAGTCTTAGGACTGAAATGCCAATACTTTCCTTTGGCTGCTGGTATATCCTCTGGATTTTGAGGGAAGAAGCTTGCCTCTGCAATTAGCTCGTCGTTGTGGCTCCCATGTCGGCCTCTATTTGGATTGAGTGGGCCTTGCATAGAGGCAGTATTCACGATGCCATCGTTGACCTTCCAGGTGTGAGAGTCACTTCCTAGAATATTGGCTTCATGATCGGTCAAGTCATAGGAACTCATGGCGTACGCAATTGGAAGCAAAGGCGGGAAGACACTCGGGACTGGTAAGTAATCAGGAGGTCCAGGTAATCTGATTTGGTAACCATTGTCCCTGAGGAAAGGATTGACGAGATAGTTCAAAGCCCAAACAAAAACATTGGTGAAGGAAGTTTGCGTAGCCACAAAATCGTATCCACTCTGGGTAATAAAATTACGCACAAGTTGAGCCGCCGCCTGGATAGGTGGAAATTGTATTCCCTTGATAAAGTCATCAATAGCCAGAGGAAACTCACTCAGCGCGTGTAACGTCCATTGTGGCCAGTTGGCCGGAAATTGCTGCACACAGGTGAAGGACAGGCTGAAGTAGTATATATTGTCGAAGGTAGGAGTGGTTTTGTTGTTCAAATCATCGACTCCAGCAATGCTATTATCATAAAGTCCATTGTGGTCTGAATCGAGCCATCGACGCACTGGTCCGGGTTGAGCACCATGTATATGAGATTCCAATCTTGTTCACATCTCTTGGAAAGATTCTTCATCTCCGGCTGGATTTCTGCCTTTTCTAAGGCCCCAATGATCAAGTTGAAGATCATAAAACCTATTTTCAGGTTCGCTGAAAGAAAGAGTTGCAAACAGGCGGCCAATAAGTCTAGTCCTTTGCTCAATATCCATTTCCTACTCACATTAGCAAACTTCAAATGTATGGAAGGAAGACATACTCTGAAATATTTCTCGATGGCATTGACAACTGTGGTACCCTATGAGGTGTCCCAATAGTTGAAACCGAAATTTGCCCAGTTGCTGCGTCCTGGGTGTTCGAAATATTCCGAGTGCGCCGGAGGACTACCCGAGGTGTCGTTTGTCAAATTCCTCGAGCCATTTTCCATAAGATGGAGCAAATATCGAACAGTATTTCCTCCTTGTGAATGACAAATAAAGTGAACTGGCTTGTCCTTACTCCAGACCCAGTTGGTCCATCTTTTGCGATCACGCGTGAATATAATCGGGAGTTTTCGCTTTGTAGTATACCGTTCATATCCATATCTTTCTGGAAATATATCACCATAGTCGACTTCAATACCCTGGCGCGATGTGTCTCTTCTAAAAAGATACTGCCATATCCTACACTGAGTCAGAAAATCTTGGGTCCCATATCTCCCCGTTGCGCACATACCAGCTGAAGTTGCTTAGCTTGTCATCTCCAAATGTACCTTTTTCGACGTCATACCAAGAGAATCTGCATCCTGTTAGAATCTCTGGTCGAGATTTTATCCTGTATACATGCCTTCCAGATGTAAGCTGTGCATAAAGTTCACACGCGCGTTCCCAATTAGATGAGATGGGAGCTATTGGAGTCACGATCACCGTGTAACCAGCTTTTGCAAGCTCCTGGGGAATATTCTCAATCCCACCCCAGTAATTGACAGCGCCAAAGAGAGGACTTCCCCATCCCGAAAATCCTGGCACTTGGAGGAGTGTTAGAACAGTGTATTTTCCTCTTCAAATACTCTTACCCATCACAATAGGAATTTCCTGTGCTGCTCCAGTTCTGGCATCATAACTATTTTTGAGTCTTGTTGCCAGTTCTTGGAGGTCGGCAAGTTGGTTTTCATTATCGTTTGACTGCATTTTAAAAAATGTTAAATTGCGTAATGGATGTATATATATGTATCCACGCCCACGAAATTTCGCGAAATCCCACGTGACCCAGAGGATATCTCATATATCTGACCTCACTTACCCCTTTGACCCCCATCCACGGTGATATATCTGACCGTAGATCACGCCCGCGAAATCTTGGCAGTAATCTTGAAGCCAGGGATACCTTCGTACAGGCCCTTACAGGCCTATGACAGTACCTTTATATTCCCGCCCGCTCTCTCTTAGTTAATGATGATCTAAGTGAGAGGAGTCTAATAGTTAAATTAAGGGGGGATAACAGGGATAGGTAGTAGAAAAGGAGCTATATAACTATATAAATTCCATGTTATCTTTCTCTCTTATTATTACTCCTACTACCTACACGTATATTACTATTAAGAGAGAGAATACTATTTTAAACCTAGTAAAAGATAGCTCTATTATCACTCTCTACTCCCTATACCTCCTCTCCTCTATTATCTTAGACTTAGGAGCTAGTACAGATCAAGCTCCAGGACTAGTTAAACCACTATAGTATCAAGGCCCTACACTATATGTAAAGCCAGCGGCCTAAGAATATATTAAAGGCGTATATTAATAAGTATAAGGAATAGTAGGTAAAGGAAGACCTCTTTACCTCTAGTTTATATAAGAAGTAAGAAGTAAGAAGCTAATAGATACTATAAAGCTTCTATAAAAAGTAGGGTTTCCTAGATAGTGAATTAGTTATAGAGAAGAAGCTTATCTACTTTCTTAATACTAAGGTCCTAAACTGCCCCCTCTAGTCCTATTAATATAAGAAAGATTATACACGGCTAGATAGATTAAAGATTAAATAAATCTTAGGGACTAATTCTATTATATAATATATTAATACTATTATAGACCTCTAGAAGTTCTAAAAAAGTATTAGGATAAATAGCTCTCTAAACCCCTATAGATATACTATTTTAGCCTTAATAACCGGCTGACTATATAAGGAAAGCGAGTGAAAACATGAGTAGTATCTTAACCAAGCTGTAGGCACCCTACAGGATGGATATTCTAAGGATAAGATAAAGGACTTCATATAATACTATTAGTAAGGATGGAGATTAAAAGACCTAAAGTACTAAAAGCCTTAGGCTTAGGAGTCTTATCTTTATACTATCATGGATTTCCTTTTTAGTTATAATATACTCCTTTATAGAGAATTATACTAGTAGCTTTAGTTTCCTAACCTTTTTACTATCTCCTTACCTAACAAAGGCCTGACCCCATGTTGGCTAATAATTATGATTATAAATAATAGAAAGATAAATCAGTTTGGTTGCTTATAGTATATAGGAGTAATATATTATTAGGATCTACTCCTTTATATAATAAGCCAGGTAGTGTTTTATCTCTTTTATTACTAGTAGATAGTAGGAGAGTTACCACCATAGTTTTAGAGCTAACTATAGTGGTATAATTTCTACTTCTTTAAGGGCTCAGATTAAGAGAAGCTAATCTCATATGAGATCCAGCTAAAATAGGCTAATAAGGTCTATAATATAATTAATCTCTCTACTAATAAGAAGACATATGCTGGCCGTGCCTAGGGGTTAAAACAAGCTAAGCTAGAAGGCGTGGAAGAGAACCAGATCTGCTATACTAGTTAATAGAATCAGGATATATTAACTAACTGCTATCTAATATATCTACTATGGAAATTCCTTCATTTAATAGCTAGTTTCTAGCCTAATAATTAGGAACTACTATCTTCCTTAAGCAAAAATTCAACCTCTAGATTCTCTCGTACGAGCTCTCTAGCCATGGATTGATCAGTGGCTTGCCTGGTTCCAGTCTAATAATCTAGTAAATAAGCTACCTAGTATAGGTGCTAGTCAGGAATAGGAAGACTAAGATAATATAGCAGCACAGGGCTTCTTATAGCTACTAAATTAACTATGGATAATCCTTCTCCAGGACTTAGTTCTCCTATAGATATAATTCCCCTAGTATTTAATATAGGAAGACCCTATTTTTATATAAGAAGACTATACTATATTTATAGAGTAAGTATAGCAGTCCCTTCTTTATATAGAGACCCCTTAGGAGATTTAGCTCTAATAGACACTTCTAATTATTACTAATCACCTTAGTGTTCTCTAGAAGGATATATATCAGGTGGTTAATCTTTATGGCTATCAGGCTTATAAGTAGCTTAGAAAGATTACTTACTAGCTTTATAATCTCCTTTCTGGTTATATTATATTTACTATACGAGCTATAGATGCCTTAATAATCAAAGTGCGGACACTAGACTTTAATATATTTATACCCTCTTCTTAGCTAGTAGTATATCTATTAAAGGTATTATCTTTATAGCCTTCTATAGAGAAGCAGCAGCTTCTCCTATAGGAGATTAATACTCTCTCCTCTCTATCCCTATCCTGGTCTCTTTACTCGCTCTCTTATATAATTTAGACTGTGCTGGAGGTCTGGAGAGAGTGAATATATAGATTAGGAGTAAATCTATCAGTTTAGTTATTAGAGAGCTTGTATAATATAACCTGACAGCCTTCCTCTCGTGAAAGGGTCATGTTTTGCCGCTAAAAAGTTATTATTAATAAGATCTATACTAGACATAGTAAGGGCCTATCTCTAGATATAGCTGTTAAGGAGCTAGAGCTTGTATAATATAGAGGCAAGGTTTCACTTTATTAGCTATCTTAGCTTCTCTTAAAAGCTTGTTAGCAACTCTATAGTTAATTTAATTTAAGATTTTCTACCAGTAGAAGAAGGAAGAGCTGGGGAGGGTTAGAATATAAAAACAGACCCTTTACAAGGTTAATACAGGAATCTGACCCCCATTCCATGGTTGATGTATTGAGGGCTTGGCGGTTTCACTATAATAACGCGCGAAATTACGCAGCAAATCTGACCCCCATATATCCTCTATATATTGTTGGTTGAATTTCGTTCAAAATCTGTGTCGCTGGTAAGGGTATATATAGGTAGTTCTTGCACTGGCGCTCGCCAAGACGGATTAGCTGTTTTGCGAAACTGATCTAGACCTATTCACATTCAGACTGCAAGAAACCCACCGGTCATGGAAAACAAGGCAGTGGTCTGACCCAGCCATTGCGCTGCTGGCTTCAGCGCGTCATCTATACTTTCTTGCTTTCTCGCGCTGGTGTTTGCGGGTCATTGACTCCGTAGGATTCTGGCAGCACCTCATGACGAAACGCGGTGAAAGTAACAGTTCAATAGGCAACTCAACACCAATTTGAGGCATGGTGGAAGATGTGGCTACCAGATCCGGGCTTCATCGTGAGAGGCTGTTGTCGTCAACTCCAATTTCCCAAAACAGGTCGACTACTTTTGCCGAGTCGTCATTCCACCCTAACCTGAGATCTACGGCACTGTTGGGTTCCATGGTCTTTAATGAAGATCTCCTGCTGTTAAAATTTAGTTGGAAATCCGATGTACTCTAGTCAGCATCCGCTTTATAATTCCGGGTAGAGCCGAATTCACGCCTGGACATGTGAAGAATATTAGATTATCTTTGCTTAATCTTGGTCTTATTAAAGTTAAGGATGCGTGGCATGGAAACTTAATTTCAGCTTAATTCTTTGTTACAAGTCATTTATTGGTCTAGACTTGCGTGGGGCCAAGTCCTGAAGACGGGAGCAGTCAGCTGTGAAGATGTAGGTTATCCCATATAAAGCGTCAGCCACAGTGTCATAGTCTTATCCGTGGCATTCTTGAAATTTTTAAATTTTTTTTAGTATAGGTGCCCACATAATAAAGGAATAAAGCTTGTTGAAGGAGCACAAGTTTGCTCCATGCTTTCTTTAATTCCAACATGACTGCTGAACCACAAGACGGCAACTGCGTCGTCAGCTCTCTATCCGATTGAATCTATAGATATAGGATACATCGACACAAAGTGCTGGTTTACGTCCGCATTTGTGGGTTCAAATTAAAATCTAGCTGATGTTATTCTCCGTGTGTGGGAAAGATTTCCAAAAACCTTTTTCCAGCTTTAAGCAGGTAGTGGCGTTACAGTCGCGTGACAAAGGGTTTCAAAAACAACCCAACATATGGAACATGCCTCAGCGGTAGACACTGTGTTAATTCCAATCAAGACTATTTACTTTGAACATATGCTTCTATCACACGATAGTTCCCCAGAACCATTGTACTCGTGAGGATTCCGTATCTTCAAGAAGCTGGACCCCATACTTACATCACCATTAATTATTTCCTCATGCTTTCGATTCCGTATGCTTGGAGATGCATGGCTATAAGTAGATTATAGGCCCCTCATGCCTTGTCATCATCAAGCTCTCCATCAAAAGACCAGCGGGCCAAAAAAAGAAAACAAGAAAAAAATGGGCACAATGAATAAGGAGATGATTCCTAACCCGGGGGGGGGGGGGGAGAGGGAACCAGGCACTTTACGATACACAACAACACCACTAAGCAAAAAACTACACGGGAGCGGGTTACACGAAAGGCCC
>Ga0073774_1000132_pt1 | contig 16096 bp, 10 predicted proteins | sample InSIn5gowninarea_FD_77487 | JGI IMG/M metagenome (GOLD analysis project Ga0073774, IMG submission 77487) | Clean room microbial communities from NASA Spacecraft Assembly Facility at Jet Propulsion Laboratory, Pasadena, California, USA -... ... | reverse complement strand
TCATGATCCGCTCCAATTTATAAGGCAGCTTCCGGTAGAAAAAGCCGTTGTCATCCACATCATAGCCAAGCAGGCCGATCGCAGACAAGCGGCTGGTGATATTGGACACCTGATCTATACCTAGGGCTTCTTCCACGGCAAATAAAGTAGGATTGAACTCCCCGTTTGCATAGCTGTATTTATCAACAAGTTCAAGCATTTGGTTGGGAACATCTGCAAGAAGGTCTTCGAGGGCGGCACCTTCGCCTGAAAATCCCCTCCAGCTGTCGCGGGACAAAGTAAGGCTGAAGCGTAGCGAACCGAAGTACAACTGCCATGTAGTGGATTGCATGGCAGGATGCGCAAACACCCTGAGCTCATCCGCATGTGCAAGCAGCGGCTCAAGTAGCTTCAGCCGTTGAATGCCCCCGATGCAAATTGCAGCACCGGATTTTACCGGTGAGAACTGCGGTCTGCCACCCCTTACCTGGAGGTAGTAGTCACTATTGGACTTACCAGTAGGTATATTTTGGAAAAGCTGCAATGCCTGAATTCTGTTGAAGGAATGCACCTTTTCTGTCTGGGAAAGAAAGACCTGAACGGAAGTAAGACCTTTAATCCATTTTACAGGAAGGGGCACTTTGCGCTCTACTATCTTACCTGCATCTGCACGCAACGCTACTTCTTTTTGGCCTACAGACAGGAGCACCTGCTCTGACCTTTTTACCCTGCTCAGTGCAGAGATCATTGGCTGATTGAAATCCACATTTGTAGTACCACTGGCAATAAATTCACCCTCATGGCCACCGGGTAATATATCTACCCTGGCGTAAACACCAGCACAGTGAGAAAAGCCTTCAAAGCGGATTTTGTCACTGCCGGCCGTTACGATGGGATCTTTGAGTAAAGCAAGCTGGTATGGCGACAAATTGAAAGAAGACTGCACGACGTTGGAGAGTGTAATAAGGCAACGGGCAGTAATATATGGATCGGTAAGCCGGCCCCAGAAAAAACAGGAGCTTTCCTTTTTTTGTACTTCGTTGTAATGGGATAGGAACAGCTCATCTCCCTTGGCAGTTTTGGTTATAGCAGAAGGTGCTGCGTATTGGTACGTGATCGTTTCTGACATGGCAGGACACAAATTATGAATTTGTTTTGAGATGGCCCGGTATCACCAATTAACAAAAAGCGAGATCCTGGGCCACAGCGTTGCCTACCAGCTCGTAGCAATGCTGATGAAGCATTGTTGATACATCAACAAAAACGGGGATAGTATCCAGTCAAAAGCTACTACAGTATCCCAACACTTATTGATGGAATACAAACTGGCACTGGCTGGAACCCCTTGCCAAAGCGGGCCAAGCGCAAGATCAACACATAAACAACAGACTAGCCCAGATTGAGATAGGTAAGAGTGAACGAACAGAGGACCTGGTAAAAGCTTACAGGAGGAGTCGCTTTTCGAGGGGTTAAATCATAAATCAGATTAATACTTGATTTCCAAACTTTTTGAAGATGACGTGATCATGTCAGCGAAGAAGGAAGATGTACCAGCTATTCTATGGGTGAGCGAGTAGAAGGCCTAAGTGAAGATCTTTGGTGTTTAGCGTTACTGAGATGCTGAGAGACAAGTAGGAGTAAAGATTAAGCGGAGGGAAGTCATAACTTTTCTAAGATTTGAATTCGCCATATCTATCAAAAGTTATTTTGAATCATTTGAAAGTGTATTCACTTATGTAGGTGTCTTGGGTGACGGAGAGACACCTACACTTTGGATATCAAAAGTGAATTGCCCTAGTCTTTTGGTCTATCATCTCAGCTGCTTAAACACGTTTCACTTTCATTTTAACATCGCCGCAGGAAACTTATAAGCTTTACCAGCTATTGAACCTAATACCAGTAAGTTCTGGGAAACTATTAGTATGCATGAAATGTTCTATTGATTTGTTGTAAATGTATATGTCCATAATTTACATGAAAGAAAGCTTTCAATCACTTGAATGCACTAAAAATTTGATGTTCGTTTTAAAAGATATCATGCCAGTCGTCTGTCATAACTATCGGTATTTTCCCCAGGCGAAATCATCGTCTTTGACCTTCCATATAAAGCCATCCAGAATGTAATGCGTTATTTGTGGAAGGGCAAGCAACGGTACTAAAATACTTAAGGTTTGTTCACTAAGATTCAAATTAATGATCTTCCTCCATCCAAACACAGCATTGTGCTCCTGCCAAACAGTAAGATCCCAAATTCCTTCTTCTATAAAAGCAAAAAGAAAAATTATTATTAGAAAAAAAACCCAGCCAAAGCGGTTGAACACTAGCCGCAGTAGCCTGCTGTTGGAACTTTGTTTAGCATGTAATTTCCTACCGTGCAAGTACACGAGGCCAATATAGGGTATGCCATGGCTAATGACATTCAACAATGTAAATGCCATGTCGCCATTGTAATATACGATTCCAAAATACCATGAAAGTGTAGTTCCAGATACAATAGCAATCTTCGGGATGTTCAGATAATCATACCTTGCAAACAGCAACATCTCCTTACAAAAGTATGCTGCTAGGATCACAATATAGACTACTGTTAACGGGAAGATTAATGCCTGTACATCCAGATAAAAGAAGTCCCCTTCCAAAAACCAGTTGAAGTTCCGAGGTCCCCTCAAGTGCCAATAAAGCAGCGGGCAAAGAGCTGCTGTGTATATGGATAAATTGTCAATTAGGGAACTAAAACCTATTTTGGATTCTTTTCGGCTGTAGACACGCATAAATCCATATTGTTGCCGAATAAAATGGAACACCGCTACATATGCCAACAGGCGCCAGAAAAGCATATGGCTGATCGAATACATCAGAACGCCCGCAACAAAGCCGAAAAAAGGAATTGTCCAAAGCAGGGATCTTTGTTTTTTAAGTGCAGCGGGATCGAAGTAGGTTCGATATAAAGTGCTATACACGTGACCAACATCTATTAACAAAACCAGCACGACCCACCACAAATCGGGCAAATTCTTATTATTCTCAAATTGCTGAGGAAAAAGAATAATGACCAATAAGCTGGCAAAAGGGGGCAATAGGATTAGAAGTCGTCTCTAAATTATCTGATCATAATGACAGCTGAAGCGAGTAGCAGGAATGCGAAGAAGTTTTCTTCTTTGTATTCGTAGCGAACAACACATTTTCTGAAGTTAAACAACCAGGCAAAGTAGCGCTCTACCTTCCAACGTTGTTTGTAGGCCCGCAGTTTTCTTCGATCTTGGGTAGGTGCGCTTTTTCTGCCTTTTCGATGCGGTGCGTTGAGCTCTGTACCCAATCCTCTGAGCTGCCGATCCATCCTATCAGAGTCATAGGCCTTGTCGCCGGTGAGGCGACGGATGGGCCGGCGTATAAAGCGGGCGTCGATTACTCTTTTCAACAAGGTAATCTCGTGTGGCGCAGCAGATGTTATGAGCAGCGATACCGGCAGACCCTGGCTGTCTACAATGGCCATCACCTTGGTGCCTTTGCCCCGCTTTGTTTTGCCGATGCTACTGCCCCCTTTTTGGCCGATACAAAGGTGCCGTCCACAAAATGCATTTGCTGGAGACCTTGGCTGCGTTTTAGCTGGCGAACTTTGCGCACCAGCTTTTTGAACAAGCCCAGCTTTACCCAGCTTTGGTAGTAGCGATGACACGTCTGATAGGCAGGAAAGTAGCCTTGGGGGATAAATCGCCATTGCACGCCGGTTTCGAGCATCCACAAAATAGCCTCAAACACAGCCTTCAGATCAGCACGGGGCCGTCCTACGCCACGCTTGCGCTTTTGCTCTTTTGGAATCAGCGGCTCAAACAAAGCCCACAAATCTATCGCCACCTCTTTCATTTGTAATGCTTTGCCTAACAAACCGCAAAGCTCAAACCAATTTAGAGACGACTTCTAATACGATATCCTCTAAAGGTTTGCCAATCCACGGCTGCTTACTCATAAAGAAGAAACTAGATGGTTGATAACTTTTTTTGCAGCAATCAAGCCCTGATAGAAACCTTCCTCAAAAATGCTGACTCCCGCAAGATCAGTATGTGCAAAATGAATCTTGTCATCGATAGATGCACACAATTTTTCACGGATGCCTCCATGTACAATACCAGGAATTGGCTGGACCATCGCATGTCCCCAGATCATGACATTTACTTCTTCTATTGCAGCTTCTATGTTTGGGTGCACCTTTTTTAAATCTGCTATGATCAGTTGTGCCCAATCTTGGTGAGTCAATTGTTGCGCCTTCTTTCGTGCTTCACTAACTGAAGTGCTGGTGAGCGGCCAGTAGTAAGTAATATTCTTTTTTGAAACGTGTTGTTGAATCAGTTCGTGGGTTGCATTGACATAGCCAAGACTGTCACTGCCATAGATAACATTATCCCAACTGAGTGGTGCGCCGGACCTTTCTTCCATTCCCGAAACAGTTAGATTTGCCACCATCCAAGGCGTATATTGATAAGTGTCCTGCACCAGTTTGGTCCTTTGTGGATCATGCAAAAGCCGTCCTGCAACAAACTGTGGTACGGCTACAATGCATTGCTTGCATTGAATACGATGCAGCTTTCCAGTAGCTACGTCTAAATAGTCTATCCAAACCTGTACTCCGGCTCTTTTGATACTAACCACAAGCGCATTAGGATGTAGTTTATCATCCAGGCCTTTTTGCAGCTGTGTCACCAGCCAGCCATTACCAGCGGGCCAGGTTAGCACGTCGTAATGAGCGGCATTATTGCCAATACCTTTGCGAGACGCAAAATAATGTATGCCGGCCCATGCACTAACCACGACGTGGTTCGCACCGAAATCGTCACGAGTGCAGTAATCTACATACCAATGCAGATAATCTGAAGTAAAGCCTTGGCTAATCATCCATGCTTTCATCGTTGTCTTATCCAGGGTCGTAAATGCTTCGTCTTTGCTGGATGTATCAACTGGTATAGCAAAAGCGTCCTTGCCGTCCCTTCCTTTCTTATGACGGAAAGAATCCATAAGTTCAAGGAAGTGGCTTATCTGTTTCTTTTCTTCTTCTGGAACACCGTAATGCGGTACTAGCCCTTCCTGCCACTTTCCGTTTATATACAGCCGGTCCTGTGGATCAAAACACAAGTAGTATTCATTGTAAATAGGTAGCCCTTCGGCATCTATTCCAGTAATAACGCCTACATCCTGTAAAAAATGAAGATATTCCTTAAGGTCGTTGTTAGGAATCGGGATATAATGTGCTCCCCAGGGGTAGGCAGAAGTGGGATTACTTCCATAAACTGCATTTCCACCCATCTTTTGCTCTAGGTCAAGTATGCTAAAATTGGAAAAGCCTTTTAGATTTAACAGCCGGCCGGCGGACAAGCCACTCACGCCACCACCTATAATAACGATGTCCTTATATTCCACTGTACTAGGTTCATCAAACTTCATATCTCGCACCATATGGCCAACTGAAGCAGACGCACCAACAATCTTTCCGCTTATATGCTTTGGAGCTTTGCATCCTATCGTAAATTTTCCATAGCTAGTTAAAGCGAGCGTCGTAAGAATAAAAGATCTTCTTTGCATAATTTATTCCGCCAGGTAGGCGCCCCATTCTTCTTCAAAATATTGCACAAGCGCTTGGTTGTTTAATTTATTTACTTCTAGTGCATTATGTGCTTTCATGTCTTCCGGAAACGTAAACATCTGCTGCAGCGTGTAAGGATTCAGAAAACGCAAATTATCGGGTAATGATTTAAACCATGCGCCTGGTTCCTTCTTCATGGCCAGTATGTATCCCCACTCACCAAACGATGGAACGTAATTATGATAAGCTTTTGTTTTCATTCCTGCAGCTTGCAAGGTAGCCGCAATACACCAAAAGCTTCTGGGTGCTACATATGGTGAAGTACTCTGAATTACTGTAAGACCATCCGGAGACAAAGAGCGGTTTACCAAGCGGTAAAAAGTGGTGCTGTATAATTTTCCGATAGAGAAGTTTGATGGATCTGGAAAGTCGATAACAATCGCGTCAAAAAGCTTCGTGTTTTTCTTTAGCCAAACAAATGCATCACTGTTGAAAACCTCGACTTTAGAATTTGTTAGGGAAGCTTCATTAAGCGCTTTTAACTTTTGTTGATTTTTGAAAAGGCGAGTCATTGATGCATCTAAATCCACCAATGTGACCTTTTCTACAGATGGATATTTCAGGATTTCACGAACAGCAAGTCCATCGCCTCCCCCTAAAACCAATACATTCCGAGGATTTTGAACAGTGGAAAGTGCCGGGTGTACAAGGGCTTCATGGTACCGGTATTCATCAGCGGAGCTAAATTGCAGGTTGCCGTTGAGAAAAAGCCGCATCTCTCGCTTATTCTGAGTAAGCACAATTCTTTGGTATGGAGAAGAGGTGGCGTAAACAATGCCATCGCCAAAGGTCATTTGCTCGCTATAGCTCACGATCTGATCGGCATAGACAAAGCAGAGAAGCTCTAAAAGCAATAAGCCTATCGCAGTTCTTTTAAGGCTTTTTGCCTGCCGTAGTTCGCCTTCAAACAGATGAGCCAGATACCATCCAATGCAAATATTAGCAATGCCGAAGAATAGTGAAGTGCGGATTAATCCTAAATGAGGGACAAGTAAAACCGGAAAAATTAGGGATGCTAGCAGAGCGCCGATATAGTCAAAGGTGAAAACCTTACTTACCAATTCCTTGAACTCTACCTTGTCTTTTAAAATCCGCATCAATAGTGGAATTTCCAGCCCCACAAATGTGCCGGTTAAAAAGACAAGCGTGTATAGCACCAGCCGGAACGAATCTACAAGAGGAAAAAGCAGGAACAGGATAGCGGAGCTAAAACCACCGATGAGTCCGACAAGCAGTTCAATTCTGATAAACCATGCAAGCAGGTGATGATTGAGGTATTTGGAAAGGTAGGAGCCCACACCCATAGAAAACAAGTACACACCGATGATGGTGCTGAACTGCATCACACTGTCGCCAAGCAGATAGCTGGCTTGCGTACCGGCTACTAATTCATAAATAAGCCCGCAGGTTGCAATGGCGAAGACTGCAAGTAACAGTATCCATTGGGTTTTTCGGTCTTTCTGCAACATCTTAAAGCGTTAATGGATGGCTGATGCAATGATGATGGCCATCGCCAGCATAAAGAACCCTGCTAAGACAGCTACCGCCATGTTTTGCTTTTCTAGAATTTCCCGGCGCATATTATGCTTGGGAGTAAGTACCTCAACAAGCACAAACGCAATAACAAGGATTGCTATTCCAAGAAAAGCGTAAAGAATAGAATTGGTAAAAGCTTGCGACATATATATTGTTTATAGGTTTATTTATGATAGCCAGGACCTTTAGCGTTCCATTGCTGTTGGCTGTTAAATGCAAATAGGCGCCAGCCATTCAGGTTTGCATAAGTCACAATACCAATTATAAAAAGTGCTATAAGCAGGAACCATCTGAAAGGATAGAGCAGTGAACCGGGTTTGAATAGATTAATTTTCATACTCATATGGAGAGAAGGGACTATTATACCATCTTTGTTTTTCGTTGTGCTGAATCATAAGGTATTGGGAAATTGGCCACAGTAGCAATGCTATTAAGCCAAATAACAGATTTCTATGTGTTGGAACGTCATAGGTCACCTTAAGGTCAAACTCCTTGGCTGACCCAGATATAAAGCCTGTTGATTGCTCCCGTATACCTTGAACTTGTAGGAAGTATTCGCCTCTTGGAATTTCGTCTAGATAAGTGGTCGCCGACTTTGACCCTTCACTCCAGGATTCACCAGCCTCGTAGCCGTAGTAGTACTCTACTCCTTTTTCAAGACTATACTCGGCACCTGTTTGGATGTTAACCAAGGTTGCACCCAGTTCTATCCAGCTATTGTCAACAGGGGCATAGATATCGAAGGAAAGGTTACTCTTTGCTTTGCCTAGATTGATTTTAGGGCTGACATAGCTCACGATATTAGAAGAGTCGGAAAATTGAAATGCCTTTTCGAGTACCACTCTTTCTTGTTTGCTCATCGAGGTTAGTGCATGTATTGCAATAAGCAACATTGCTGCAACAAAGGAAACTATGATCAACTTGAAATGGTTGATAAAGCCTTTAGGTTCTGCGGCTCCAACACCTTCTTTATATGGGAGTGTGATTTGGTCACCAAAAGCTTGTTCAAGTGTAGCGCCTTCGATATGTGTGCCTAGATACCAGATTATGCCTTCTTTGGGACTCTTTTCCTGTATCCATATCTCAGGAGGGGAGATAAACTCTTTTACATCTTTGTTATTATCATTGAAGATGTTATATGGGAAACATCCACTGGCATTCATGATTTCAAATCTGTATGCATTAAACAATTGAAATGGCTCTTCGTGGTATGTGAACTCCTTTGCGCCCTGATCCAATAATACCGGCGCATCACCCCGTTCTCTTACCAATAGCCAGTGCCCATTGTATTCGCTGAGAAAAACAAACCCTTCCTGTCCGTTGAAAAGCGTGTACTCTTTCCACCTAGAACGGTACTTGTTGGCTTCTTCCTTCAGCGTGTAGCCGATCACTTCATAGTTCACACCATTCAAATTGCCTTTTGCTCCTAACTGCAACGCAGGGCCTACATCGACCAGTTTATGATCCGGAAGCTTTTTGAAATGCATTCCTTCCTGAAGTACATACCGGGCTCCACAATGAACACAAGCATAGCTTTGTGTATACGGAAAGTCTTTGATATCATTGCTTTTATCGCATGCTGCACAGGAAATAACTTTATCTTGTTGCGCTCCCTGCCGTGTATTGGATAGCTGCAAGTCGGAAAATGAAAGGTAGCTTACTTCAAATGATTGATAATAATTGTTCAGGAAGGCAATGATCTCAATGCGCCTGCCGGCAGATGCTGCGAACTCATAGGTATTAAATGTTGACCCACATTCTGGTAATAGTATTTCTCCTTCTACTTCCCACTTATAGCATGTGTATTTTCGCTCAAGGAGAAAGCTCCGCCTACTAATGAGTTCCTTTATACTTCCCACCTTGAGTCTGTCCAAATCTTCAGATGAAATGAATATGTCTAATTTTATCTTTTCGTAGACGGCATAAATGCCATAGCCTTCTCCAAGATAGCCCAGCGTCCCATCCATAAACTGAACGGTCCAGTAATTAAAGACAAATTCTTCTACCCACGCCCGGAAGCGTCCAAGCACCTTAAAGCCTTTTCCTTTCCATTCCCCTGCCGTCCCTGGCTGAATTAAATTAGCAGGGTTTTGAACCAGGTAAAACGGCTTTTCCAATATCAGGCCGTCTTCCTTTCTGTTTAACACCGCACCACAGGAGCAGGCAACGACACTTGTTTCCGGATGAGAAAAAGTAATCGTTTTAGCGCAGGAAGGGCACAATGATATATTTGGTTCAACTGCCATGATTATCTCCTTATAAGCAGCTCCTTTTCTACTGTAGCTCCAAAATAGTTCTTTATCGCAAGAAACAGTTCTGTAACAATACCGTCATTTACCCTTAAGTGGTTACTTAGATATATGTCCAGATTAACTAAGCCGTATTCAGGCCATGTATGTACCGATAAATGACTCTCGCTAAGACATACAACCGCCGTAAACCCAATTGGCGTAAAGTTGTGGTAAACATCACCCAGTTTCTGGAGATCAAATTTTGCAATCTGGCTGTCCACTAATGTGGGGAAAGTAGCAAAATGATTCAATAAATGCTTTTGCTCTGTTCTTAAGGTAGCGACAAGGTGGGTGCCGGGTTGATAACTCATAGCAGTTTTGGTGCAGATATTTGGTGGTGCAAATATTATAAAACAAATCGAATCAGCCTATTGAAAGCTTACCCGCAAATAAAGAAGCTGCATAAATCCTTCTGAATAGTTGGTCGTGATGCAATTTGCCGGAAGTAATAAGGCTTGATGGTTAAAAAGTAAATTCTCCCACATAAATACCTTCTTTTTCTTCTCCTTCTAATTGAAGTGTAATCAGCTTCCTTTGCTCCAAGTCTTTACCATAGTTGGTGAATACTTCTACTAGCAGGGTTGTTTTCCCGGCAATCTTCGCCCCGCTTTCTCCATAGTAATGCACCTGTATCTTGTATTTCCCTTTTTGTGCTTTTTTTATTAGAAACTGCTCCGGACCGTAGCCCTGTGTGAAATCTTCAGACAAACGTCCTCCAGCTTTTGTCGCCCGGTTGCTGTACAAGCATTTCTCCCCGGAAGGATCCGTAACCCACAGGTCCATATCGGTATCGTTCATATTCCAGTTCATCACCACGCGAATATCAACCGGCATGTGGCGCAACAACTTTTTTTCTATCATGGAAACATTAAGGTGGGGACGATGGTTGGCAATAAGATTATTTATTTCCATAATGATGGTTTCTTCAATTCCATCATAGTTCGACATAATATCGCTGTTGTACGCTTTTGTAAGCGCTAAATAGAGCGTGTCCAGGGCAGGCTGGTACTTGCCATTCTCTGCCAGTGCAAGCCCATAATCCCGATAACTTTGGGGTTCCTGAGGTCGCCACTGTAGTACCTTGCGGAACACGAAAAGCTCCTGGTCTGTTTCTCCCAGTTCTTTCAACTTAAAGCCAAACAGCTTCTGTAGTTCATGATTATGGAAGTCCAGTTCGCCAAGATTAGTGAGCACCTGTATACCTAAAGCCTTGTCGTGCTTTAGGAAGAAGCTGGCAACATCATAATAGAACGTAGGATTAAGTAAGTTGTTATCCCTTAGTTCCAGGTACGTTTGATATTGTCGGTCGCGAGGTGCTTTGGCTAGTACCCTCATGTATGCAGCTGAGGAAGTTTTCTCTTCCAGGTTGATTTGCGGATATTCATCTTTTGCCCCTATAGTGGTTACGATAAGCACACCGTTTAGGGCTCTTGAACCATATAGCGCAACTCCGGCTTTAGGCTCTATGGTAGCCATTTTTTCAATTTGCTCTTTTGGCGGTATGGAAGTAGATATCTTCCCATCCACAACCAAAAGCTGATCTGCGCTGTTATTGCTTATAAAATTGTTGAATGTAGCCTCTTTAGATGCACGGTAGCCAGTAACAACTACATCCTGTAGCTGGACACCTGCTAATTTTCCTTGCAATGCAGTTGACTGTTCTTCCTCTTTAGTTATAGAAATACCCTCAAGCTGAACGTCCATTATTTTGTTTTCTTGCTGCCGCGGAGGCGGCGGTGGTGGGATTGCTACAGAACCAGTTATGCTTTGTCTGCCCCTATCAATAGAAACTTCTGAATCACTAACCACCTGGGGCGCGGTGAACTTAGAGAAGTCTTTTCTCTTTCCTGGGTATGTAGTATTCCACCATTGCCAGAGCTCCCTGCTATACTCTATAGCATTTTCTAGGGTGCTCTGCCGGCTTTGCGACAGTTCATCCCTTCTTTCTTTCAGAAGTCTTTTGTATTCACTTCGAAGTTCAAGAGGTGGTTCAATCTCATTGCGAACGTAATCCATTACGTCTTCCAGTACCATAAGTGAAGTGTTTTGTGTTACAATTGAATGCTGCTTGCCAAGCAGTAAGATTTCGTCTTTGTTGTTTTCATAGTTCTTCTCCAGTTCTCCAATCTTTTGTTGTGCAAACAGTCTACTTAAGTCCCAACCCTCCACCGCGTATTCATCGTAAGTAAGCTGCACCGTCTTTTCCATAGCTACCTTCCTGCCGTAGCCAAATTGGAGGGTAACAGTTGTAGCAGGGCCTTCCAGCTTTCCTGCCATTGAGAAACCATTCTGAACTGCAGTGGGTGCGCTTGGGTAGTGTTCGACAAGTGCTTTATGTTCCTTTATTCCCAAAAATAAAAGCGGTTGCTTTGACAGTTCTACCACCGCCTCACCAATTGATTTGGCAGATAGGTTGATGAATACCCCTCCGTTTTCCTCAGCAATACTTCGCAGGGTAGTGTAATTGGCTTTGGTTGATGATGTTACGGTGTATAAGAGATTTGAGGATTGGAGCTTATTTATATCCGAAAGGGTACTCAGGCCATCAGAAAAAAGGAGCGTTTCTGCTGCATCGTCAAGTTTGATTTTGGAGTAATCCGTGCCCCCATCATACATTATGCTTTTTAGCTTTTCAACAAGTTGCTTAGACTCACCACCTTGTACTACATAGGTCCCTGAGAGCTGAAAAGTGTTGTTTAATGTATGAAGCTGGATGGTTGCTGTTCCTATTCGCTTCAGGTAGGCTTCCAAAAGCTCAATTTCTTTCAAAGTGTTACGGTACAGGCCACTTAAGGAATTATCCCATATAACCGCAAGCCTTTTAGGCAACTGTTTTTCTTTCGTGGAGGGTGGAATGAAGGTTTGCAGGTAAAAATAGTATTCACCATTTTTCTTCTGAACAAAGCTTTCAACTTCTGTGCTTTTCTTTGACATCAGGATAGAAAGCGGTTTATCTAGCATAATGTCTTCCCGCTGCTCCTGTGCGCAGAAGTGGCCTTTGCTAAGTAGAAATTGAAGTTCGGCAATAGGTGTGCTTTGAAGTACAGGCGTATGATCACGCTCCTGCACATCAACACTTAAGGAAAACTCCGGTAATATATCCTTTGAAGACAAGGGCAGTTGGTATAGAAGCTCATTGCTATTGTTAAGTGGCAAATCCTGCTCGAAAGCGATGATAATACTCCGTTCGCCATGTGCCGGAAGCGGGAATATGCGGGTACGGAACACATTTCCTTCGGTTTTTTCCAAAATACCCGGATCTATTTTTCTCCGCTCCACGGATTCGAAGATCTCTGTTGCTTTTGCTTTTTCAACGGGTACGCCTTCCCGCATTTTACCGTTTATGTCCAATGCATAGCGGGTTACATTGGCTCCTTCTGGAAGCGGCAATATAAAAGTCCCTTCCAACACTTTGTCCGAAGGGTTATGATAGGTCATTGTGAATGTGGTAGCAGATCTGGTACCAATGATCTTAACGCCAATTTCAAGTTTTTGAAGTTTAATCGGTGTGGCTTTGTCTGAGGACGTTAACTCCGGCAGTTGTGCATTGGAATCAGTAAACCAGAGTAGGGCAAAAGCAGTTAGTAAGGGTACAAGTCGCATAGCAATCTTTTCAATTAAGATTCATCAACCCTGAATTTACATAAAACCTAAACGATTTTCTATTACAACTCCATAAGGGAGCACGCGGCAGCTTCAGAGTGCTTTTTATTATAAGCTATTTGTTTAATGCAAAAGTCTCCTGTCAAAGGACAGAAGACTTTGATTTACTTTTTGGCTGAACGCTCAGGAACAAATATCTGCTTTAACTGGCCTACGAGGTCACCGTTACCACTAACAGAAAGTGTATTGATCTTGTCAGCAATCTTCTCCACATATTCCATCTCTTTCAACTTAAACAACATCTCGTTCTCTTCCATCAGCTTCGCGGTGTTCAAGAGGCTACGTGTGCTAGCAGTTTCTTCCCGGCGCATGATGATGTTTGCTTGTGCCTTCTTTTCAGCTATTAATACCTGGTTCATGATTTCCTTGACATCACCAGGCAGGATGATGTCTCGAATACCACAGCCGGTTACAGTTACGCCCAAATGGGCTGCTTTCTCTTTCACTAAATCAAGCACCAGAGGGGCAACAACATCCCGCTTTTCCAACAGTTCATCAAGTGTGTAAGTGCCGACTTGTTCCCGCAATGCCAATTGTACCAGGACATATAAATGCTTGTCGTATTCCTTGTTTTCAACAGCTTGGAAGATGTCACTCACACGGTATTGCACGGTAAAGTTGATTCGTAATGCGGCTTTATCCTTGGTTAGCATTTCCTGTCCGTTCAGTTCCATTTGCAACTGGCGTGTATCTGTCTTGTAAACGGTCATTACAATGGCGTTTTTCCAAAAGCGGTATACACCCGGTTCCAACATGCTCTTAAACTGTCCTTCGATGTAAAGCAAGCCTTTTTCAAACGAATCTACTACATAGGTGCGCAAATAAGGAGTCATCTCCGGCCGTGCGAGTATTGCGCTTTCAATCGGTTCTGTAACGTCTACTTTGCTGATGTCAGCTTTTACAAACCGGTATTGAACAATGCCTTTCCAAAACGCATATTGACCTGGGCCCAGAACGCCTTTGAATAACTCATTCTCAAAGTACAAGGCAATTTCACTGTTTCCTACTTCCACTACCTCCAGCAGCGAGGCCAGCTCTACATCTTGTAACAACACATTCAGGTTTACTGATGGTATAAAAGGTTTGGTTTGGTCGTAGGTGAGCACTCGATCTCCAGGTACAAACCAGTGGGTGCCTTCATAAAGCACCTTGATGTACTTTCCTTTTCGAAACAATAATCCTTTCTGATAAGCCGGAATGATCACCTGTAATAACATGATTGTAGGTTTTGATTGTTTAAGTAATAAAAACAGGCAAAGCAGCCCATCCAATCCGACGGAGTAAAGCTTAGCCGAGGCAGCTTGCTGGTTGGTTTTGACAGCCGTACCGCAGCACGCTTAATCGTGCTCTTTCGGGTTGTCAAAAGCATATAGCAGCTCCTAAGCGACATCATTACTACTAAGTCAGCCCAGACTTGCAGGAGAAGGTCGCCTACAGGCTGCTGTGCGCTGTTTTCGGGGAGGTCATTTTTAAAAGTGACCAGCTTTTGTCGATGGATCCTAAATCCACTGCATGACCATCTATGCTACCCTGCCGCAAAGCAGGGGCAGGATTCGAACCTGCGTAGGGTCTGTTGCTCTACCTAATTGAGCTATCCGCATTCACGGAGGCGGACTCGAACCGCCAACACACAGAGGCTAGAGCGATCATCCACTACCAGCAGTTGGCAGCATACGGCATATCAGGGACATGCTGCACTATGGGGTGGAGAAAACCCTCATCCGGTCCGCTGCTGTAGCGTCATCGCACTTTCCCGCAAGGGAAAGCCTTTTTATGTTCCAGGGAACAATTCTTCTTTAGTCTTCTCGGCTGCCGTCATCAGCCATTCGAACCATTTTGGGTGTAAACTGTGCTACCACTTCTACGAGATCCCTTTGTGCAGCCATCACCTGGTGGATATCCTTATATGCTCCCGGCGCTTCATCCAGCCCACCACCGATCAGGGTTACACCATGATCTTTTAGCATAGACCGTAAGCCATCATGGGTAAATGCCTGTTCTGCTCTGGTACGGCTCATCTGCCGGCCGGCACCATGCGAAGCCGAGTTTATAGCATCCACTGCTCCTCTACCACGCACGAGGAAACCGGGAGCAGTCATGGATCCGGGTATGATTCCCAATACACCGCTTCCTGCCGGTGTAGCGCCTTTGCGGTGCACAATCACTTCTTTTCCATTCCATTCTTCTTTCCAGGCGAAGTTGTGGTGGTTTTCCACCCTTCCAAGCAATTGACCACCGATTGCTTTGGTCAGCTTTTCGTGAATTACCTGATGGCAGGCGCTAGCATAATCACCTGCCAGGGTCATGGCCATCCAATACTCCTGGCCTTCAGCGCTGGCTAGATCCAGGTAAGCAAGGTTTAGGGCTTCCTTTGGCAGCTTGCATACCTGCTTAGCAACCCTTGTATAATGATTGGCCAGCACTGCACCCAAGCCTCGTGAACCAGAATGGGAAAGCAGGCCCAGGTATTTTCCTTTTGGAATATTGAACTCGTTTTCATCAGACAATAGCTCAATGATACCCCACTCCACAAAGTGATTTCCGCCACCTGATGTACCCAGTTGGCTGTATGCTTTATCCTGTAATGTTTTCGCTGTAGATAAAACTTTAAAGGCTTTGTTTTCCAGCACAGCATGATCTGCTTTATAGCGGCCATGGTAGCCTGCTCCTGCGCCAAATTTTGTCTGGGCAATGAGTTCCCGTTTGAATTGAGCTTGATTCGCCTCGAAAAAGCTTTCCTCAATACTATAGATGCTCAGGCACATACGGCAGCCGATATCTACACCTACACCATAAGGAATTACGGCACCTTCGGTAGCTAATACGCCACCAATGGGCAAGCCATATCCTTGATGTGCATCTGGCATGAGGGCGCCCGCAACAGCCACCGGTAAACGGACGGCGGTTTCCATCTGGGCACGGGCGCCCGCTTCTATAAAGTCGTTACCATAGAGTTGATAAGCCACAGGTTCATTCAAGGGAATGGTGGTTA
>Ga0073774_1000129_pt1 | contig 16161 bp, 17 predicted proteins | sample InSIn5gowninarea_FD_77487 | JGI IMG/M metagenome (GOLD analysis project Ga0073774, IMG submission 77487) | Clean room microbial communities from NASA Spacecraft Assembly Facility at Jet Propulsion Laboratory, Pasadena, California, USA -... ... | reverse complement strand
AACCAGAATTTTCTTCGGCTATTTCTACAATTTCTAGTAGTATCGCTTTTGACGAGAGGCTTTAGGTTGTTGTTCACTCCGATGATCAAGTAGAAATTCCTCATCGTCTTCAGTACTTTGACGACTTTCATTTGTTTCTTGGACAATACGGTCATTTAATTTATCATTAATATTTTTTTTGATTGTCGTTTTCATCATTAACATTTTCTTCAATTAAGTCACTTTTTATTTCTTTGTTTTGATTATGCGACTTGTGATTATCTAAAAATTTATCCATTGGTTTAGTTTCTAACTGTGATTGTGTAGACGTAGCATCCTTTTCTTTACTTTGGTTATCTATACGACGTCTTCTGCGTTGGCGAGCGTTTTTATTCCGTCTAAAAAGCTCTAAATCTTCATTTCTGTGACTGTCATTCAAATGAGTTGCATTATCGTCTTTATTCGACATATTCTCCTTATTAGGTTGATTTTTATTCTCTTCCATGAGCATTCACACTCCTTAGTATGATGGCAAGTGCGCTCGGAATCTATCGATAAACTTCTCACCACGTTCTTCAAATGTATGATACTGATCCCAACTTGCACAAGCTGGTGATAATAGAACAACATCATTGGGCTCGACTATATCTTGAATTTTATCAACAGCATCCTCTACATCTGTTGCTTTAATCACATACTTACCTTGACTATTTCCCAATTTAGCAAATTTATCTTGTGTTTCTCCAAAAACAACCATCACACGTACATTTTCCATATAAGGAATAAGTTCATCGAATTCATTACCACGATCTAATCCACCACACAACCAAATAATTGGTTGATCAAAAGAGTTAAGCGCAAATTGAGTAGCTAAAGTATTAGTTGCTTTTGAATCATTATAATATTTATTTGTGCGATTTGTACCAATATACTGAAGTCTATGATCAATACCGGAAAAAGTAACAAGACTATCTACAATAGCTTTGACTGGCACTCCAGCAATGATTGATGCTAGAACAGCTGCTAAAATATTTTCCAGGTTATGTTCTCCCGGTAGCACTAAGTCTTTAGTGTTAATAATGCGAATGCCGTTAAAAACAATGAAACCATCTTTAATGTATATCCCATCAACTTCTTGCTGTGTTGAAAAATAAAATGTTTTCGCTTCTAGATTTTCTGATTCAATTAGGTGCCTTTGATGATAATTACAAATGAGATAATCATCTTTAGTTTGATTTTTATATATTTGCTTTTTAGCATTTTGATAGTTCTCTAACGTTTCATGGTAATCCAAATGTGCAGAATAAATATTAGTAATGATAGCGATATGTGGTTTATATTCCTCAATGCCTAATAATTGAAAAGATGATAATTCTGTTATTAAATACTCATCTGATTTAACTTCTTGTGCAACTTTTGAGGCTACATAACCAATATTCCCAGAAAGTCGTCCAGTCAACACGCTTTTTTGGAACATATCACCGATTAGTGAAGTGACAGTAGTTTTACCGTTAGTTCCAGTAACTGCTATGATTGGTGCCTCAGAAATTAAATAGCTAAGTTCAACCTCTGTTAAGATTTTAAGCCCTCTATTTGTTGCTTCTTTAATAATTGATACAGTATATGGAATACCTGGGTTTTTCACAATGATAGGATCATCATCTAATAAAGAAAAAGGATGACTACCGCTAATTACCTCAATGCCCATAGATTCTAAATCTTTAGCATGTGCATCCTGTGAAAGATCCTTTCCATCATTGACTTTAACGTTAGCCCCTAATTTAAGGAGAAGTTTCGCCGCTTCATATCCACTTTTTGCTAAGCCTACTACTAAAACATTTTTATTTTCTAATTCAGTGTAATTTAGCAATTTAATGCACTCCAATCCATAAACCTATTAATCCTGTAATTAAACCTACCGTCCAAAATACTGTTACTACCTTCCATTCACCCCAACCACTTAATTCGAAGTGGTGATGTATAGGACTCATCTTGAAAATACGTTTCTTCGTTAATTTATATGAGGCTACTTGTAACATTACAGATAATGTCTCAACTACAAACACAAAACCAATTAATATTAATGATAATTCTTGATTCAACATGATTGAAATCGTTGCAAAAATACCACCTAGAGCAAGACTTCCTGTGTCTCCCATGAAAACTTTCGCTGGATTTAAATTGTAAGGTAAGAAACCTAGTAAAGCGAAAATCATTATAATACAAAATATGCCAATAGCCGGTGAATCTAACATGTAACTCATTACAGCATACATTGCAAAACCTATTATTGACAAACCGGTTGCCAATCCATCTAAACCATCAGTTAAGTTTACAGCATTTGAGAAACCAACTTGCCAAAAGACGATAAATATCACATAAGCAAATGACAACGGAATATCAAAATTCACAAATGGAATATGCAAATCTGTCGTAAAATGCACAAGGTGAAATACATCACTTAGCACAAAGAATATAACTGCAATAATTATTTGTGCTAGAAACTTTTGTTTACTAGTTAATCCTTGGTTATTCTTTTTAACTACAATAATATAGTCATCAATAAATCCAATAAGACCAAAACCGATTGTTACAAATAGTAACAAAATAATTGGATTTGAATGGTCTACAAAGATAATTGCAATGATAGAGGAAATTATAATACTAATTAAAAATGTAAGCCCACCCATAGTAGGAGTACCTGTTTTTTTCATATGGCTTTGAGGCCCTTCCTCACGGATACTTTGTCCAAACTTCATACGTTTCAATGTTGGAATAAGTATAGGGACTAAAATAAATGTTATCAGTAATGCGATGATTGCGTATATAAAGATCATATAAATCTCCTTTTCTTCACTTTCTAATTTTAGCTCTTTTTATTTGTAAATAACCTTTAATATTTTATCAGTTTTTGTTTTATTTTAATATACGACATTATCTATTTATTAAATAAGGTTGGGACCATTTGTGAGCTAATCCCTAAAATGTTAATCCCAACCTGTTGTTGATATCAAGTTCTCTTAAATTAATTATTTCTCTCAGAACCTGATGTTTCATTTGTGCTGTCATCAGAATCATTTTTCGAGTCGGCGTTTGACTTATCATTCTTAGTTGACGAAGATGTATTTGAATGATCCTCATCAGCTTTATCTTTCTTTGATTTGTTATCCGAAGAGTCCTCATCAGTTTTCTCTTGGTCATCATCCGTATCTTCAGCAGATAATGACACTTCTATCTTATCTTTATTTTTAATGATTTGACCTTTTGAGATACTTTGATTCGTGACAAATCCATTACCTTTAGTAGAAACTTTAATTTTCGTTAAATCTTCAAAAGCAAGTACATCTTCCTTTGTCCATCCGGTCATATCCGGCATTGTTAATTCCCCGTCTGTCATTAACATTACTTTACTGTGTGGTAGGACTTTGGTACCTGACTTAACTGATTGTTGTTTAATTTGTTTGCCATTACCAATCGTAATAGGTTTAAGAGATTGAGCATTGACGCTATCCTCTGCTTTTTGAACTTCATCTCCTTGCACGTTAGGCACTTTACTATAGTCAGTTTTTGATGAAGTATCACTAGATTTTCCAACATTTAAATATTTCAGCGTATTCTCCATAATTGGTTTAAATGCTTTGCTCACACCCATTTCATATGCTTCTTGATCATTTTTTTGAGCAAGACTCATACCTGCATAGACAATGACTTTAGGTTTTTTCTTAGGTGCATCCCCAATGAAGCTTACAAAGTAAGGATTTTCACCTTTAACATAACCGCCTCCATTTGAATCAGCTACTTGTGCTGTTCCTGTCTTACCTTCAATATCATAACCTTTTACGCGATAATTCATAGCATGACTCTTCTTACTATTTACTACTTTATCAAGTTCTTCTTCAACTTTATTGGCTGTTTCTTCCGTTACTGGTTTACCGGCAAACTCTTTTTTACCAGAGTAATAATTCTTTTTAGTTATTGGATTATCAATACTACTTACAAACCATGGTTTAAGCATATTCCCTTTATTAAAGAAAGCCGATTGTGCTTGAATCATTTGAGCAGGGGTAACAGTTGTGGATTGACCAAATGCTGACGTTTTTTGTTGTAATTCATTTGCCCAACCAATATTACCTGCAGCTTCTCCATCAAACATACCACCTGTTTTTTTGCCAAATCCAAAGCGTTCATACCAAGATTTCATTTTATCGGCACCAACCAAATCTTGTAAGTGCATCATCAACGTATTTGATGAATAAGTAAAACCTAACGACATAGGTATACGTCCCCAACCAGTTTTATTCCAATCGGAAATTTCAGAGCCCATAATATTTCTATGACCTGATTTATACTTTTCATCCGGTTTGAATTTACCTTCTTGAATTGCTGCAGCTAAGCCGTATGTTTTAAAAGTAGAGCCCGGTTCATATGTATTTTGATATAAATCGTTTGCCCACTTTTTGCCAAAATCTTTACCTGTTTCAGGGTTAAAAGTCGGACGTTGGCTATATGCAAGTATTTCACCAGTTTTTGCGTCCATTACTACTGCAAATAAATCTTTTGGAGCATAGCGTTCAACCATGTCATCAAGAGCTTCTTCCACAAAGACTTGTATATTAGAATCAATTGTTAAGTGTACATCGTCTCCACGTTTAGGTTGCTGCTCTTTCTTCGTATTAGGTGCGATGTAGCCCCATATATCATGTATATATTTAAGTGCACCTCTTGATCCATTTAAATAACTATTGAATATTTTTTCAACACCTAATGCACCATTTAATTCACCAGTATCAGGATCTTTCTGTGCCATGCCTATTAAATGGGAGGCAAAATTACCATTAGGATAAAACCGCTCAGTTTCTGGGTAAAGTGCTATACCAGGTAATTTCATTTTCTCTATTTTTTCTTTTTCTTGATAAGTTAAATTAGTACCTTTCTGACCAAATTCGATTTGAAAGGCTTTCTTATTATTAAGTCGTTTTTCTATTTCGCCAGCGTCCATATCTATGATTTCAGCTAATTTTTTTGCTGTCTTTTTTTTATCAACCACGTGTCGCGGCTTTTTACTTTCTTTACTTGCTTTTTTATCCACAACTGCAACAAGTTTATATCTTTCTACATCTTCTGCTAAAACTTTACCATTACGATCATAAATCTTACCTCGTTCTGGTTGTTGAGAATTTTTGACTAAGTATTTCTCATTGGCTTTCATAATTAAATCTTGACCATTAGAGTGGCCAGTAATCATTACATAAGAAAACCTTAGCACCAATATAAAAAAGAGCAGTCCGAATAAACCAACAAGTAGGACTGCTCCTATTTTATTTTTTTTAATTTTAATTTTTCGCTTCGCCATTATTACGCACTACCTTTACATTGTCGTTCTCTAGACTCATGCCCTGCTTCTTAGCCTTGTCGTAAATGCGTTCATATGAAGAATTTTTCTTAATTTCAGACTTTAATGCGCTGTTCTCACTAGATTGTTTCTCTATTTTTTGATCTAAATCTGCAATTTTTCCTCGCGTATCGTACGCATCCATTTTTAAAGATAGCATATAAATACTTATTAGAGCAATTACAGTTATTAAAGCTATGTATAAAATTTTTTCAAATCTAGTAAGTTGAACAACAACTTTTCTTTTAACGGTTTGTTTTTCAGGACTCGATTGTGGTTGTCTTTGTGGGATACTGGTTTGTGTCGCTTCATCATAAGTTTGATAAATTTTTTCTACAGCCATTACACTTACTCCTTATTTTAATATTTCTGCTACGCGTAACTTGGCGCTACGTGCTCGATTGTTTTCGTTTAAATCGTCATCAGTAGCGGTAATCGGTTTACGATTGACTCGTTTTAACTTAGGTGTATATGCTTCGGGAATAACGGGTAGACCTCTTGGTACGTCTGGACCTTTCTCAAACTCTTGGAAAATTTGTTTACACAAACGATCTTCCAAAGAGTGGAAAGTAATAACTGAAATTCTACCTCCGACCTTCACACATTCAATGGCTTGCTCAACTGAATCTTCAAAAGCTGATAACTCATCATTCACAGCAATTCGAATAGCTTGGAACACGCGTTTCGCAGGATGTCCCCCTTTTCGTCTTGCTTTCGCTGGTATGCCTTCTTTAATGACATCAACTAGTTCTAAAGTTGTTTCTATAGGTTGTTGTTCTCGATGGGCTTCAATTCTGCGTGCAATCTGTTTAGAAAATTTCTCTTCGCCGTAACGAAAGAAAATCCTAACTAATGCTTCATAAGACCATTGATTAACTACTTCATACGCAGAAAGTGATTGTGTTTGATCCATTCGCATATCTAGTTTCGCATCATTGTGATAACTAAAGCCTCTTTCAGGCACATCCAATTGCGGGCTTGAAACACCTAAGTCATAATAAATACCATCTACTTTTTCAATTTCTAATTCATTTAAAATATTTGTTAATTCTCGAAAGTTGTTATGAACAAAAGTGACTTTGTGCAAATGTTCTTTTAAAACTTCTTTCGCATTTTCTATGGCTGTTAAATCTTGATCAATCGCAATAAGTCTACCTTTATCATTTAATTGATTAAGTAAATAGAGGGCATGTCCTGCTCCACCCAACGTACAGTCAACATACACACCATCTTCTTTAATATTTAAATAATCAATGGTTTCGTTTAACATGACGCTCACATGATGAAACATCTAAATTCCTCCATTTAAAAATCAAAATCTATTAAATCTTCAGCAATGTCTTCGAAACTTTCTTCAGATTCATCATAGAAATCATTCCAAGTTTCTCTGTCCCAAATCTCAATACGATTTGAGACACCAATTACTGTACATTCCTTACTTAAATTGGCATATTTCCTTAAATTTTGCGGAATATTAATACGCCCTTGTTTATCTAATTCTACTTCTACAGCACCTGAGAAGAACATACGCATAAATTTACGCGCGTCTTTTTTTGTCATAGGTAAGGTTTTCATCTTCTCTTCAATTTGCTGCCACTCTTCTAGAGTGTAACCAAATAAACATTTATCAAGGCCTCTTGTGATAATAAAACGTTCATTTAGATCATAACGAAACTTGGACGGTATAATCATACGTCCTTTTGTATCCAATTGATGATCGAATTCTCCCATGAACATTTTTTATCACCTCACCTTATTTATAATTTACCACATCTCCCCACTATCCTCCACTAATTATACAAAAAAGGTGCAAATAATTTGCTCAAACACAAAAAAACCCGTTTTATCTTTAAGATAAAACGGGCAAAAACACTGTCATATCAAGGATTTATAATCAAATGATCAAACGAGTAAGAAAGTGGTGGATAGGTGGTGGGACTGAACACATCTATCCCAAAATCATTCATAATTTGAAGTGGATTCCAAACTCTTTCTTGTAGACCACCCATTGGATGGAGTGTTTCACTAATTTCTCTAAACTGTCGCATACTTATATCATTTTCTCTTTCAATATTCAGTAAGTACCGTTTGATTAAATAATCGTACTGATTGAGATGAATTTGATTATTTTTTTCTAAAAGAAGTTGGTTGTCATGGTTATTTTCCACATAGGTGAATAAATTGTTATAAAGTTCTTGTTGCTGAATTTTCATTTCTTCTACTTCATTTATAAAATTATTTGATGCTTTTTCACGAACAAAACGTTGACGTTCCTGTTCTACTCCATTAGCAATGACAGACTCTATCGATAAATTATATTGTTTTAATAACTTTTTAGTTCTAGCATACAAATACGTGATTCTTAATCTTGGCATAACAATAGGCATTTCTACATTTAACGTATCGAAAACATCTTTTAATTCTGCCCAATATTTGATTTCGCTTGGGCCTCCGATAAATGCTACTGTGTTAAACAACCATTCCTCTACAACTGGACGAGTAACAACATTATTAGAAATTCTTTCAGGCTCTCTTTCTATAATATCTAATAAATTTTGTTTCGTGTAACGTTTCTCAGTTTTATTCAGTTTAAAATAAGTGCCATCAAAATTTAAAAGTTGTCTCATTCCGTCTTCATGGATAAATAAATGCGTGTTTGTCTCTGTTTGTATCATTGATGGAAGTTGTTGTTGAGTTTTTCGTATCTGAGTTTCACGAAAAGATTGATCGATTTGATTCCTCTTTTCTAATATCTCTTTAAACAACGGTTTCTCCATCTGTCTTAATTCAGGGTATTGAGCATCAATAAATAAAATCCCATAATCCTTAAACACTTCATGTATCAATCCCTTAAAAATATCAGTCCATGAATCAAATTGATTAATAATATTGACGCACATTTGATAAACATCTTGAGTATGTACAGTTTCCTTCATTTCTTTAAAAAAGTGATTTAATGATGCTTTTAATTCGTTCTTATCAGGAGTATATCTTGAAACATTACTATCTGGTGGTGTCATCGTATGATACTTTACTTTTTTCAAGGTAGTTTCTTTATTATTGAATGCATACGTATGATTCACCTCTTCAAAATCATGGTCCTCACCTGCAATCCAAAACACAGGTACAATAGGAGTATCATATTCCTCAGAAAGTTGACGACTTAAAGTTATAATTGAGAAAATCTTATGAAACGTATACAGTGGCCCCCCAAAAAGACCAGCTTGTTGTCCACCAATCACTACTTTTGCACCATCAGCTAAAGCATCTATGTTATTCAGCTGCTGATGTGTTAACTTTAATTCATTCATGTAAGATTTAATCACTCGTGATAAATGAAATTCCCTTCCATTATTAGGTGTTTTTAATCTTCTATAAAAGCTTTCCTTTTTCGCTGCATCATATTCATAAAAAGATGTAATTTGAGATTCACTATTTTTTATTTTATTAATGAACTGATCCTGTTCAGTTAACTTTAACGTATTACACTTCATGTTTTTACTCCTTCATTATCACTATTCCTCATATAGTATAAAGATTATATTTCTCATTGACAATTTAACGGCTTATAAATTAATTTATCTAAATTTTTTACAAATCAACTAAGTATGATTATTAAATGAAAAAGCATTTTAAAGAGGGTATAATAAAATAAAGAAACAAAGGGGGATAACGTTATGGGTGAAGTTAAACATTTACAAATCAATTACAAAACAGATGAGCTTTTCGCTGATTTCAGAGAATTTGGTAACAAGAACCTATATATGATTGAGGAGTTAAAGGGACAAATGATTGATGCAAGTTCCGATTCTCCTTTTTATGGAATTTTTGTTGGTAATAAATTAGTTGCGAGAATGGCATTACTTGATAAAGGAGAAGTAGAAGAAACCTATTTCCCTAATAGCAATGACTATATTCTTCTTTGGAAATTAGAAGTATTAGATACGTACCAAAGACGTGGATATGCTAAGCAACTATTAAACTTTGCTAAAGAAAATAAAAAACCAATTAAAGCTATTGCTAGAAATAACTCAAAAGAATTCTTTTTAAAACAGGGTTTTAAAGATGTAGAAACCAAAAATCCTGAGGGGCACGACATCTTAATATGGAATCCATAATGTCGTAACAATAATATATATCAACTAAACTGAGCCAACACTTGTAATGATAAATTCTACAAGTGTTGGCTCAACTTATACTTCTTCAATTGTCTTTATCTCTTCTATTCACTCAACAATGCGAATCATTTCTGATAAATCATTAATGATATAATCCGGTTGAATAGACGTATGGTTTTCTTTTTGTCTAATATTAAACCAACATGTTGATATATTAGCATTTTTACCACCTAAAATGTCAGACGTTAAAGAATCTCCCACAATTAGAGTTTGATTCCTGTTATTCTCTCCGATATGTTCAAACACAAAATCGAAGAACTCTGTCATCGGCTTTTGAAATCCAGCTTGTTCAGATATAAAGACATCTTGAAATATTTCATTAAATTGTGTCTGAGCAATTCGTCGTAGCTGTGTTTCTGTTACACCATTGGTTACTATATAGAGAGAATGATTTAATTTTAATTGTTGTATAACTTCTAATGTATGATCAAATAATTTAACTGGTGCCTTTGCTAATTCAGCTCTAAAGCACTCATCAGCTTCTTTTCCATTTACATGAATTTGATAGTCATTAAAATAATTAATAAATCGTTGTGACAGCACTTCATCTTTAGTCAATTTATTTTGTTGAAATGCTTCCCAATGCGCTTGGTTCACTTTCTTAAAATGTTCGAAATCCTGTTGAGTTGGCTGATGATTGTATTTCTGCGCTAAATTATAAAACGCTTTTTTCTCAGCGTCATAAAAATCCACTAATGTATCGTCGAAATCAAATAATATATTTTTGAATTTCATATTCAAATCTCCTATTTATTAACAATCTTTTTTTACTAAAATAGTAACAAATAAAATGGCACAAAAAAAGACCAGAGCATTCGCTCTGGCCAATAATTAATCGTGTATTAGAAACCGAAGATTTTACCTAATACGCTAACGCCACTTTCTACGATATCAACGATACTAGTTCCTAATTTAGTCCAATCTTGGTCTTGTGCTGCTTTTACTGTATTTGCAATAGCTTCTGCTAATTTTGACATGTTTATCTCTCCCTAATTAATTATTTAAATTTATATTTTAAAAAACTAAGATTAATTAAAATCCGAAGATTTTACCTAATACGCTAACGCCACTTTCTACGATGTCAACGATACTAGTTCCTAATTTAGTCCAATCTTGATCTTGTGCTGCTTTTACTGTATTTGCAATAGCTTCTGCTAATTTTGACATGTTTATCTCTCCCTAATTAATTATTTAAATTTTAAAGTTTTAATTTTTAAATTATTGACCTAATAATTTAGAAATAATACTAACACCATTTTCAACAATACCAGCGATGCCTGAAGCTAATTGAGACCAATCTTGGTTGATTCCTGCATCTACTACACTTCTAATTGCGTCAAATAATTGTTCCATTATTCAAAACTCCTTTAAATAAATTTTATTATTATGCTAGATCGTTGATGATGAACTAATTTCCCAAAAATCGATTCACCATATCAACGCTACTTTCTATGATGTTAACAATACTTGCCCCTAATTGAGTGCCATCGTTAGTGATGGCTGCTTCTAAGATGTCTTTAAAAGCGTTAAATAATTTCATTATTAACACTCCTAAATGAGTTAATAACTCCAAAACGATCGGATACGTTTTGATTCGTTATCTCTATCGTTTTGTTACCTATACTATAAAGTTAATTTGACTCAATTTGTTGCATTTTTCATACTAAGTAATTACGAGTTCCTAACTGTTGCTTTATTTAAGTTTTTTAACAGTTAGGCATGCACAACTGTATTGTGCTCGTTTTTATTGATATAAACATATGAGATTTTATATCAAATTAACATTTATGTATAAAAACCTCTATTATAGTGAAAAATATAAATAATTTTTATTAGGTACCTATTGCTAAAAGACATATATTTAGATATAATAATTCTTGTGTTGAAAATGTCCTGGTAGCTCAGTTGGATAGAGCAATGGCCTTCTAAGCCATCGGTCGGGGGTTCGAATCCCTCCCAGGACGCTATAACAAAAAGGAGTCTCATTGAATGAGGCTCCTTTTTTATTTTCTAAAGTACAATAATATAATTCAACAGAGATTAAATCTCACTATTAAGTATCGAAGTGCAAACTGCATAAGGCGTAAACATCACGATAGTTTAACCTAGCCATCAATTACCACATCATTAATAAACCTGAAACATTTTAATGTCCCAGGTTTATTCTTTATATAAAAGTTTTGCTCTTATTATTCCTAACTGTCTAAAATTCAATCTTAACTGTTTCAATGATCTGATTTTCTCTATTTCTAAAATTCAAAATGATGGTATTTTCATCTTCCTTGTATACGAGTTCGGCAAAAGTTTCTTCAATTTGACTACGTGATTGAGAAATACTACCAGGATTAATTACATGGATACCACCTATTTGCTCATATTTTGCAACATGTGTATGTCCATAAAAGGCAAACAAACATCCTAATTCTTTTGCCTTTTCAGCCAGTTTCATTCGTGTTTGGTTTACTTGATAAAGATGTCCATGAGTATAAAAGGCACGGATTCCGTTTTCTTCAGTGATTGCTTCTTCTAAAAACTCTGGATAAAAATCACAATTACCTTTCACACGCTGATACAAACTAAGTTCTGTGTCATTATAACTAAATTCAGAATCCCCTAAATGTAAAAATTTATCTGCATCTTTATGTAGTTCATAAATATGATATAAGATACCTGTTTCTTTGTGATTATCACTAAGAATAATCCACTTAGACATGTTGTTCACCCTCTAAATATTCTTTTAACAGTCGAATAGCATTTCCACGATGACTGATTTTACCCTTTTCATCATTTGTAATTTCCGCCATCGTTTTATTTAATTCTGGGACAAAAAATATTGGATCATAACCAAAACCATTCTTTCCATGTCGTTCAGTTGTTATCACTCCAGAAACTGTTCCTTTAAATGTTTTTGTTTTTTCATTAGGCGCACTCATACTAATCACACAAACAAATTGAGCACGACGGTCTTGAACATCTTCTAAGTTCGTTAACAACTTTTCAATATTATCTTCATCATTCTTACCTAATCCTGCATAGCGAGCTGAATATACGCCTGGTTCTCCATTTAATGCGAACACTTCAAGTCCACTATCATCTGCAATGACACGCTTATTTAATGCATGTGCTGCCGCTTCGGATTTTAACCTAGCGTTTTCTTCAAATGTGGCACCTGTTTCTTCTACATCAAAATCCTCAATTAACTCAGAAATTCCAATAACATGTTGATTTTTAAAAATAGCTTTAAAATCGTTTATCTTACCTTGATTATTAGTTGCAATAACAATATCTTCCATATCATTCTCTCCTTCTATGAATCATCTACAGTTATTCTTTGAACTTCAACTTTCATATTTAACCATTCATCAATAATATTTTTAATATGTGTGGTGTCACCAGTCGCAAAAAATCTATGTTGGGGATGTTCTGTGTAACTGGCATGCTCATTGCTAAACGTGAGTAATGCACTTACTTCTCTTGCTGTTTCTAAGCCAGATGAGATAACTGTTTTAGTACCACTAAAATATTCATAAATAGGCTGATATAACAACGGATAGTGCGTGCATCCTAAAATAACCGTGTCCGCATCACTGTTTCTCCATTGCTTCAACGTTTGATGAATCACAATATTAGTAATTGTAGGGTCTTTATAGCGCATTTGTTCAACTAGAGGAACAAAGCCCGGACATGCAACACTATAGACATTCACATTGGGATTTATCTTTTTTATATGTGTGCGATACGCTTCTGATTTAATTGTTCCTTCAGTTCCTAAAACTAATACATTTTGATTTTTTGTAGTCATTATAGCAGTTCTTGCTCCAGGTTCGATAACACCAATGACAGGAATAGGTAATATGTTTTGTAAATAATTTAATGCAACTGCCGTAGCAGTATTGCAAGCAATAACTAGCATTTTTATATCAAATTCCATCAATTTTTGAGCTAGTTCCGTTGTGAATTTTTTAACTTCTTCTCCTGGTCTTGGACCATATGGACACCGTGCTATATCACCTAAATAATAAATAGTTTCATTTGGTAACTGTCTCATAATTTCTTTAGCTACAGTAAGACCACCAACACCTGAATCAATGACTCCAATAGGTTTATTCATACTTCTTCACCCTTATTTTTACAATTACCTTACATTGTATCACAGTATCATATAACTGTAGATATTTACGTTTATAGTTCTTGTAAAGTGATATTCCTATCTTTATTCTACAATCATCAAAAAATGACCAAGGCAAGGTTGCCTTGGTCACTATAAGCTATATTAATCTACTTGGTGGTCAGAACCAAAGAATGATTTAAACATATGGAAAGAAGTTTCTCTATTCATTGCGGCAATTGACGTTGTCAATGGTATACCTTTAGGACATGCATTCACACAATTTTGAGAATTACCACATTCTTGCAGTCCTCCTGCACTCATCAATGCATCTAAACGCTCATCTTTAGTCATGGAACCTGTAGGATGTAAGTCGAACAAACGTACTTGAGAAATAGCTTGTGCACCAACAAATTTATTATTTTTTGTGACATTTGGACATACTTCTAAGCATACACCACAAGTCATACATTTAGACAATTCATATGCAGTTTGGCGTTTTTTCTCTGGCATACGTGGTCCAGGTCCTAAGTCATATGTTCCATCAATAGGAATCCATGCTTTCATTCGTTTTAAGTTATCGAACATTCTTGAGCGATCAACTTGTAAATCTCGAATGACAGGGAAAGTACTCATTGGTTCAAGACGAATTGGTTGTTCTAATTGATCAACAATAGCTGAACATGATTGTCTTGCACGGCCGTTAATAACCATTGAACAAGCGCCACATACTTCTTCGAGGCAATTCATATCCCATGTGACTGGTGTCGTTTTTTCGCCTTTAGAGTTGACTGGATTTCGTCTGATTTCCATTAAACATGCAATTACGTTTAAATTTTCCTTATAAGGAATTTCAAATGATTCTTCATAAGGTTTTGATTCGCTATTATCTTGACGTTTAATTATCAATTTTACTGTTTTTTGTTTTGGTTGTTGATTTTGACCTTGTACTTGAGTTTGTGGATTACTTTGAGTTTTTGGAGTTTCTTTTAATGATTGATTAGCCATTACTTATTACCTCCTTTAGACTTACTTGTGTAGTCACGCTTACGAGGTGGAATTAAACTTACATCTACTGGCTCATAAGTAAATTCTGGCTTTTCACTTCTACCTTTATAACGAGCCATGGTTGTTTTTAACCATTCTTCATCATTACGTTCTGGGAATTCAGGTTTGTAATGTGCACCTCTAGATTCGTTACGATTATATGCACCAATCGTAATCACACGAGCAAGAACCAACATATTCCATAATTGTCGTGTGAAGAATACTGCTTGGTTGCTCCATGTTTGCGTATCTTCCATATCGATATCTTCATAACGTTTCATAAGCTCTTGAATTTTTTTATCTGTTTCAAGCAACTTTTCATTTTCACGAACTACAGTTACGTTAGCTGTCATAATTTCACCTAATTCACGGTGAAGTTTATAAGCATTTTCAGTTCCACGCATATTTAATAAATGATCAAATCTTTCTTTCTCTTCTTTAACACGAGCTTCGAAAATACTGTCATCTAGATCTGTATACGATTTTTCAACATTTTCAACATATTTGATAGCGTTAGGACCTGCTACTGTACCTCCATAAATAGCTGAAAGTAAAGAATTGGCACCTAAACGGTTACCACCATGTTGTGAGAAATCACATTCTCCAGCTGCAAATAACCCTTTGATATTAGTCATTTGATCATAGTCTACGTATAAACCACCCATTGAATAATGCACTGCTGGGAAGATTTTCATTGGAACTTTACGTGGATCATCACCTGTGAATTTTTCATAAATTTCAATAATACCACCTAATTTAACATCCAATTCGTGTGGATCTTTATGAGATAAATCAAGGTATACCATGTTTTCTCCATTGATACCTAACTTTTGGTTAATACAAACATCGAAAATTTCACGTGTCGCTATATCACGTGGAACCAAGTTACCATAGTCTGGATATTTTTCTTCTAAGAAGTACCAAGGTTTACCATCTTTATACGTCCAAATACGTCCACCTTCACCACGAGCTGATTCACTCATAAGACGTAATTTGTCATCTCCAGGAATCGCAGTCGGATGTATTTGGATGAATTCACCATTTGCATAAATCGCACCTTGCTGATAAACGATTGACGCCGCTGAACCTGTATTAATCATTGAATTCGTCGTTTTACCAAAGATAATACCAGGACCACCTGTTGCCATGATGACAGCATCTGAACCGAATGATTGAATTTCTGATGTTGTCATATTTTGAGCGACAATACCTCTTGCAGCATCTTCTTCGTCTTTAACAATACCTAGAAATTCCCATCCTTCGTATTTAGTTACTAAACCATCTACCTCAAATGAACGAACTTGCTCATCTAATGCATAAAGCAATTGTTGACCTGTCGTTGCGCCAGCAAAAGCTGTTCTATGATGTAGTGTACCGCCAAAACGTCTAAAGTCTAATAAGCCTTCTTTCGTTCTGTTAAACATAACCCCCATACGATCTAACAGATGGATGATTTT
>Ga0073774_1000125_pt1 | contig 16214 bp, 17 predicted proteins | sample InSIn5gowninarea_FD_77487 | JGI IMG/M metagenome (GOLD analysis project Ga0073774, IMG submission 77487) | Clean room microbial communities from NASA Spacecraft Assembly Facility at Jet Propulsion Laboratory, Pasadena, California, USA -... ... | reverse complement strand
CTTATGGTGATCATTCTACAACTTCCCTTGTGTCTATATAAGATGAAGAGGTCAGTGATCAATGTGGATGAAAGTCTCCTTCCCCATAACGTAATGCTTACATTGTCGGAAAGCCTACATGATGGAATACATATATTTATCATATGTTGGGTACTTTTGAATTTTATCATAATGTATCTCACTATTATAGGGCATTGGATGCTCGTATTGGGTGGGGACTGCATCAATATCATAGTCGGAGGCATCTATCTCAATTTCAAATGGTTGTTGTAGGTTTGGAAATGTGAGTACTAGTGAAGAGAAGATGCGACGCTTCAACTTAATGAGCACCTTCTGTTGGGACTTAGACTAGGAGAACATTGTTTTTTCTCCACCCTTGGTAATCTAACTTAAAGAGCAAGTGATATGGGAGAATCCCATCATGAACCTTCAATAAAAATTGGAAAGGCCCAAAAATATGTAAAGATCTGTTAGAGTGGTTGGGGTTGGACAATCCTGAATGACTTGGATATTAGTTGGATCCACATTAACACCTCGCTCATCTATAATGTAACCCAGATATTGGAGTTGGATCATGCATAAGATGCATTTATCTAAGTTGGCACACAGTTTGTGATGCCATAGCGTTTGAAGGACCTACTGATGTGTTGGAAGTAATCTTCCCAACTCTTGTTGAAGTTGAGGATGTCTTGCAAATAAACAACCATGAATGAGTTGGTGAAGGTTCACAAGATGTCCTCCATTAGCCTCATAAAATTATTAGGGGCATTTATCAACACGAAGGGCATAAGGAACCATTCAAAAAGTCCTTCCTTAGGTTTGAAGGCAATCTTCCATACATCCGTGGGATCTATTTGAACCTGGTGATAGCTAGAACTCATATCAATCTTGCTGAAATACTTGGCCCCCTTGAGTTGGTCCAAAAGGTCATCAATCTGAGTGATTGGATACTTTTTCCTAACAATGATTTTGTTTAGTGCCTGATAATGAATAAAGAGCCTATAGGTCCCATCCTTCTTCTATACAAGTACAATTGGGCTCCCACAAAGTGAGGAACTTGGTCAAATGTTCCCTTTTTGCAGAAAATCTTGGATTTTCCACTTGATCCCTTCAATTTCTATAATGGAGTGCGATATATCGGGCCATTGGGTAGAGGTGTTCTGGGAGTCATCTCGATCGAATTCTTGACCTAATAGTACAAAGGTACCTCTGTGGGAGAGGATAATATGTCCCTATATTATTCCACAACCTTATCAACCTTTTTCTACTGGTTGGATGAACCCTTCCCGGGGTCCATGGACATGGCCACGATCTTCCCCTTACTTTGAGAGAAAATCAGAAAGAAAACAAGTTTCGTGGTTTGGGTGATGATCTTACTTCATTTCTTAGCAGAGATCATTGACATGGTGGTAGGTAGGGATACCTTTGGTATCTTGTATAACTTATTTCCCAAATAAATAATAATAGTGCGCGGACTAGACTCATAGACAACATGATGCTTCCACAAGTATTGTTGGCCAAATAATACATAAAAACTTCAATAGGAGAAACATCACACAATACCTCATCTATGAAGGACTTGATGTTGTAGGGAAGGTGGCAGTGCTGACTGATGCGAAGATCTCGTCCTTGGTGATGCCACCTGATGGTGTATGACTGTGGGTGTGGTGTGGTCAGTAAGCCCAACAACTTCATGAACTCTATTCAAATGAGGTTCTTTTGGCTCCCTCTGTTGATAATTAATTGAAGCGGCGAACCCTTCACCCACATCTATGAGTGGAAGAGACGTTCCCCTCCTATGGATATTCAATCTCAATCTTCTAGATCTTGGTGGCGGCAACAGTGACGCAGGGCTCCATATCAATAATCCGCTTCCATTTTTCATTCCCGTTGTCGGTTTCTAACTCAAATTCGGAACATGCATCTAATTTTGTAGCCTTCAACTCAACCACCAGTGACCTTTTGGATTGACACTCACTTGTGTTGTGAGTGGGGACCTTATGGAACTCACACCACATTCCTACATCCTTCTTTGTCTTCGCAATATTTGTCTTTGGTTATGACTTCGACGAGTTGTACTGGGTCACCTTGCCTTGGATTTGACTTGTGTTCTATGGTTTCAGGGTGCCTTTCCCTTTCTTCTAATTTGCAAATCCAATGTATCACTTCTTCTGTTTAAACTTTTGTTCGATCTTGATATTGTATCGGTAGGCGGTGCCAAGTGAGGAGATGTCCAGGAACTCCATCTTATCTTGGATGTATTTGTGTAGAAAACTAAGATACATGAGTACCACATGTCGCTCAGAATCCTTGATACCCAAATTTGTGCGAAGGGTATTAAAAACATTTGTGAACTCGAGCACATCTTGGTCCCTTCCCTGCTGCAGTGTGGTCCACTTTATGTACTTATCTTCATAGCTCCCAACAGGGTAATACTACTCCTTGATGGAGTCTCGAAAAGAGTTCCAAGTGGGTGAGACTGAAAACAATGAGGGTTCCCTCTCATCCTTCTACTCATAGTAGGTTTCCCACTAGTCCTTGATGTGGGGGGTGGCGTTGAGGAGTGAAAAAATAATATTTTCCTTATTGGAAAAACCATGAACATAAAAATACCCTTCCAATAGATTTAACCATGTATCTACAGTGGTTGCATCTATCTCGCCTTGAAATATGGGAATGCCAAATTTTACTTGTATCTTGAAGGGAGTGGTGCCTCCAAAGTGGTTTCGAGATGAATATGCATTTCCTGTGTGCATCTACCAAAGGATCCATGCAAAGTTGTACATCATCGCGTTCCTTTGTTGCTCAAGGGATTCTTCAAGCTATATTTTGAAGGCATCTCTTACTTTCTTGTCTTTCTTTTCTTCCACCATGGGGGTTGATTGAACTTTGTGAAGCTCGTCTTGCAAAGGTTCAACCAATTCGAGCCCTAACTCCATATGCCCTGACCTCATTAGCGACATGCAAAGAAAAACATAGAGAGAGAAGAACTCTCTGATACCACTTGTCCAGGCTTATGTAGGAACAAAACAAAATACATATATAAACATAAACACAGAGATGCAATAGAAATAAAATGTCATTTCATTAATATCAAAGAACTAAAATATGCTTACATACAAAATGGAAATAAAATAGCTTGGGTGATGGTAGCTTATCTCTTTGAAGAGATGTGGTGGCTACATGCCTCTCAACTGTGTTACAATGAGCCTGAAAGGACTATTTATTATTGAGAAATAATGGAAAACCCTAAACATCTAAAAACCTAACCCTAGGAGATGGAGCTCCAAAACTATGGGTCCAATTGGGGTAAATAGATACATCAACTTCCCGAGGTAGTAACTTTGGCATGCGATATTCATTTGACGTGCACAATACCTTGTTAGAAATATCTATACAAGTGCTATAAATTTTAATTGCAAACTTCAACTAAAGCGTCATGTTTTCCTGTTTTCCAAAAAATGTCATTTAGGGACGCAAAATGGATCCGGAAGTTTAGGACTCGAAAAAATGCCAAAAAGAGTAAAATCTACTACAATTACGAAAACTGGAATAAATAATGGTACAATGGTGGGGATCCAAGTGGAATAATTGGGTGGCCATGAATATCCACCTGGATAGTCAATGCTCCGGAATCTGTACATATGCGCCAATTTCCATTTTTCTTAGGACAACGTTGTTGGTATTGTACATGGGCTAAGTCTCTCTTTGATCAACCCTTTATTTAAAAAATCCTACACTTTTTTTCTAATTTATTTTTTGTCTTTAGGGGTCCTTCTATATTCAACCTTATATGGTAGACTTTCTCCCAATATCAAGTGAATATGATGACTTATACTCCTCACAAGTGGCAACTCATTAGGCAAGTTAACCACTATGATATCACTATACTCATTCACCATATTTTGAATCTCAAAAGGAATATATATATAAAGATAGGCATTAAAGCCAAAACCCCAAATAACCATTACAGCCAAGCTTGTAACAAGCTTCCAAAGGAAACATGACTTGTCTCTAATAAAAGGCGTTAACTCTACAAATTTGGTTTCTGACTCTCAACAATTATAACACCACCAACACTCATGAAAAATCCCACTTTAAGTTTTTTTGCTTGAATGTGTCTATGCGAGTTTACATCACCCTAGCCATCCCCAAGTGGCCGCAAAGGGAAATCCCTAGAAGACATACTCCAGGGTTTCTCTATCGAATTTTAAACCTCACTTTTTTAACTCTTGGTCCCAGTCTCCTCTACCTTGGACATATTTGCCCAGGGTTATGTCATCACATCCTATTCACAAGCGCACACAAGAGATGCGCCTAGGAGACAAACTCTAGGAGTTCTCCATTAGTTGTTGCGCCCTACTCTGTCAACTGATGATCTTGACTTGTTTCAAAAGGCGTTTATATCTCTGCCTTTGTGATAAGTCAACGAAGAACCACCTACACTGCACGCAACCTCCTCTTAATTGGTTAGGCTCACACGTAAGCTTAGTCCTAGTAAACCCAACTTACTTCACAAATGTGCTCCTCTCGCCCTTCTAGGATAAATCATTCAACTTGGCGTTGTTATTGGATGGTTCAATTTGACATAACTTCAAATTCATGTCTCCCAATGCTATTAGGTGGCAGACTCTAGTCGGATCCTCAAAAAACTAACTGTTTCCCCTTCCACCTATGTATTTAACCTCGACTTTTTCTATTCTTCAAGCCCCTTTCTTTCCCCTACAACCTCCCACTCATGCTCTATAAAACCTCTCTCGCTTACGTTGATGACTGAAGTTCACTGCAATGATATATATGAATATACATACAAAAACAATAAACAATGATTATAGAAGGACTCATTTGGAAATTAAACAAGGTTGCGGAAGGACTAGTTTATTGGAAAAGAAATCTCGTACTCCACACTTGCTTTCTTTTTATTCATGAAAATTAATAAATAGTACATCATACTATCGATATATATCCACGAAGATAGGATCAAATGGAACAAGTTTGGGAAAATGAACCAAATTACAATAATATGCTAAATTTAATGAGTTACATGTCAAGCAAAGTAAACTCTATCTCTATCCTAACAAATCGACTCATTGAGGAACCAACTCCATAAGTAAAGAAATTTTGACCTCTCAGTCAATTAAGATTTTTTTCAGGGATTGCCTTGCATCATAAGTACTTAGGAGCAAGGTCCATGGTAGGATTACATAAAACCTAAAATTCAGTGTCTCCATTAGTTTTTCCATTTGATTAGTCTCTTGGAATATTAAAGGGGGTATTTTACCTTTGCGCGCATTAAATCTAAAAATCCCATCATTCCTTTCCCATGATTGGGGAACCCATATTGAATCAATACTTTCTAGCTAGTAGATATCTAAAACAACTATAGTTAACCTCCTTTGCATGCTTCAAGTGCTTTTGTAATGATAGACGAGGAAGTGATGAGTTGGTTAGGAGTTGGCTATTTGATAGAGTTGAGTTAATAGTCTTAAATCCTTGAATGCATTATTGTTCAGGGAATCAAAGTGGGTGTTGTCATTCAGTCTCCAAATAAAGTAGCAATGTATCAATTCATACTTTGACTTTAATTAGATTAAATTTCAAAGTTATGCTTTATAGTTATTGTTATTTTTTTGTGTTCTTAAATTTTCTATTTATGTGTAATAGATAAATATAAAAATAACTTGTTTTAAAAATAATTTTAATCAAAATCTTCTAATTAATCAAACTTTTAAATAATTCAGATAAAATTCAATAAATTATTTAATTTTTTCCCACCATAAATTATTTAATTTTAAGAAAATTGTTTAATTTTTTCTAAATTATAAGAAAAAAAATATTTTCATTAAAATAAATTTACACATCAAAGTCGAATAAAATGAGTAAAAGAAAAAAACTATAATCCATGTGTAATAACTAAGTAATAGAGAGAAAGGTTGAATCAATTGTTTAAAAGTTTTATATATTACTATTTGACAAAGGGTAGAAAAAAAGTACTATGTATTATACATTGTATATAAACCTACATGTTTAATTATAAAATATAATCGGAAAATTTAAATGTCGGTGATTATTTGTTTATTAAAATATGTTTCTATAATATTTTCTATAATACATAAATAAATATATTTTAAATTTTTTTATTATAAATAAAATAAAATAAGAAATAAATTTTATTTTTATTTACTATTAATAAAATAAATAAAAATATTAAGTGTGTTAAGGGGTATTTTTTTTTCTAGTTTTAGTACTCATGCTATAGACTTGGTGATCTGAATCGGATCCATAAATGACTGTCAAAGAACCATGACTAAATTAGGTCGAACAAATCTTTGAAAATTCCAAAACAGTGATAAAAAACGCCTTGAACTAGTGGCAATGGCCGCCAACGTGGAACGACGAGGACCTCAGTCAAAGCGCGCTGACTGAGGCCTATGGAGACTGTGCAAGAGGCCAAAACAGCCCCTGGAAGCCCTAGATCGGGAAAAGGAGGCACTTTTAATGTGCAATTAGTGCCATCGTTGTTCAAACAGGGCTAAAGTGGAAAAGCATTAAACACTCGGTCGCGTTGGGAGCCAGAGGACCGCGGGCGGAAAAAGGAAAAAGGGCTAACGTAAGAAGGCGGGACCCGCGCCCTGGAAACAGGTGGTTTTGATTGGGGTGCCCTTGAATGGTAAGAGGTTTTAGTGGAAGTGGAGCGATCACACTCAGCGATCTACGCTTGGCAGCAGAGGTGAGAGAAAAACTACCGTGATGGCGTGTTATCGGTCGAGCAAGTCAACCGCGCTCGGTGTGCGTATGACGTTAGATCTCGAGGAGCCCAGATCAGATGGCTGAGATTGCACCCGATGGAAAGAAGTAGAATCCACAGGAAATTAAGCCGCGTTCTAAAGGGATTTGGAATCCGTTTGACCGCCACGGTGGAGAAAGAACGCATACATGATGTAACGGAAGAAATGAATCGACGAGCAGGCTGGCGCTATTCCAAAGGGGACACGTGGCTACTTCCTGAGCGTTCATGCTGACGCCAAACAGGGAACTCCCAGCATGCAGGCGGAAGGAGAATCGACGCAAGCAGGAGAGGAATCAAACAGGCATGAGGATCGAATGGCTAAAGCCATGAACAGAGACAGTCGAATTAAGGAGGAATAGAGAGGAGTCTGACAGACCAAGAAAGATGGTGAACAGTGAACCGTGAGAGGAGGATTGAACACAGAGAATAGTAAAGCCAAGCAAAGGAGACAGAGAGCCGAGCTGACCATAGGCAGCATCGAGCACCAGAGAGCTTGAAGATTCAAGCCTTCCCATAGAGGAATCTGTCTGGATTGAGCATCACAGTTAGCTCTATTATCACTCAGGTTGTTTCCTAAAGTTGTAAGAAAGGGAATACGGTGGAGGTAACCACAGACCAATATTTAAGATGCAGATTCTATCCCATATGCATCCAGAGAGGGCTCCCTCTTTATGATTTAGCTTTGTTTTAAAGTGTGTTATGCTAGTTATGAAATACAAGGGTTTTGTTTTAAGTTTGGTTGGAAGGACTCAATAGAATAGTGAGGTAAAACTAAAAAGTTTAATTCCATTGGGCATGATGGAGTCAGAGAAGGATAGCTTCCTGGATTCAGTTTCTAAACAGAGAATGGCATCACAGAGCAAGGTACTCAAAAATGGAACAATTTAAAGGCTAGAATCAGATGAAATGGAGTCACATGGATGAAGTGCAGTTAAGAATCCTTCATCATATTTTGACAGAGGGAAAATGGTTGATTACTACTAAGGAGCAATTAAGAATTCCTTTGCAAATATTCAAGGTGTAAGAATAAGGGGAACATGAGAAATTAAGAATTCACTGTTTATTCTAATTCTGAAGAAAACACATAAAATAATAAAGACGGAAGACAGAGTGGAGTCAAGCAATTCTGAATTATTCTTTCTCTCTATTATTTAGATCATGAAACATAGAAGATATAATAAATGCAGAAAGTATAAAATACAAGTTAGAAGGGACTTATTGATCCATAAGTTGATGCAAGAATTCTGTAACAGGTCCTCAACATAAAATCCTCATCTAGTAGGCCAGACAACAAATGGTTCCAACAGCTTTTTATTCCAAGAAATTTCAGTATTACAGTAAAAAACTATGAACACCTGCCAACCCCAAATACTCTATTTTGGGGGGTATTTGTATAAAAATGTCAAAATATCTTACAAAATATTTAGCAGAAATAATATCTAGTGGTGATTAATGCTTATTTTACAAAAGATAGAGACAAACAGTCTTGGAAATAGGGAAGCAATAAATTGACGTTGTGCTGGCCACTCCGTCTTTATTGGATGTAACGGAGGTAGGTGATACGAGTCAGTTTGCGGCGGTCTTCCAGCGCTACTCTATGCTGGCTGCTCTATCAGATGTTTTCAGTCCTGTTTCAATACACTTTGACCCGCTTGATCCTCGTTCGTCTCTGTCTATCTTGTCGCGGAACAATAACCCAAAAAGCTTGGCTTTGTCTAAGAGAGACTTACAAAATTCCCAACATGTCTTCCCACCATTGTTGATCTGGCAATTTATGCCTCTAAAGTTTTCTCAGTGTTTCATCAGCTTCTGTATATCTAACAAAATTAGGCTGGAGCTGAAACAGATGTTTTACTTCATGTTCAATATAAAATAAGTTATCTAAATTATCATAGAGACTCTGGCCTGAAGGAAGTGCTTTTTCTCCTGAATCACTTGTTGATGAATTAACCTGATCAATAGCATATGTGTTCAACTTATGTGTATAATCTGTGTGTCTCATTAGCCTGTCATTATTTCCTAAAAGACTTGGCAGTCCCTTATCCTGCAAAATTGTAAATCTTTGCATGAAAGAATTGATTTCTACTTGCATATCCTGGCATCTTTTTTCTAAATTCTGCATTAGAGTTTTCTTGGTTAGAACTCTTTTGATATCCAAAATGGTGCCTGTCCTGTCCAGGATGCCGAGTTGTTCCAGCTGTTCTCTGTTTCTATAATTCAAAAAATGAATGAGCCTGTTGGCTTGATCAGGCATTTGTCCTAATAAATCTCTTACTTTCTGAATTTCTCCATGTGCTGCATTGACCAAGTCAATCTGCTCATAAAATTTCTGGATAGATGGAAAAACATCACTAAGGGATTGAGTGATGTTGGTCTAAAGGATTCCTTTAATTTTTGCTAGAGGCTTGTCCATAGTGAGATCCTTTTCTAATGTTCTGACTTTGTTCTGCAATGCTTTAACCTCTCTTGTTTTCTCTGCCACATTAATTTTGGATTTATCATAACTCTGTTCTACCTTTGCCAATTTCTCCTTTACTTACTTTAGCTCTGATACTTGGAGTTTTAGTTCCTCCATGGCTTTTATCAATTCTTCTGTAGTCATACTTGTACTGTTGCTCGGTGCTGCTCCTACTGATGTTGTACCTGTGATTACTGCTGCTATAGCTACTGGGACATTTGGGGCCAATGTTGTTCCAATTGTTGAGGGGACTGTAGTTGTGACTGTAGGGATTTCTTCAGGTGGCTGGGAGGTCGACTCTCCCTGCTTTTCCTTTAGAGTTTTTTTCAGTTCCTACTCAGTGTTGGTTAATCTTTCATTGAGTTTCATAAGCATGTCCATGATACCCTCTTCAGATTTCTGTTGTACAACTTCTACAGTCTGTGGGTGCATGGAAGGAGGCAGTTTTAGCTGTTTTCTTAGGGTAGCAATGTCCTCTTCCTTTTTCTTCATCAGTGCCTTTATGCCTTTGGCATATTTGGGATCATGTCCCAGTTCAATTATAATTTCCTCCAAGGATTTGATCCTGTTGTCCTTTGCTAGAGAAGAAGCTTTCTCGAAATCTAACTAAGTAGAGGTATTATTCAAGGATTTTTGCAACTTATGAGCTAACATAGCTTTATCAGCTAGTGTGGAGTATACCATCTCTCCAGTCTGTTTATGTAGCTCAATCTGGTCCATGGGATGAATATCCTTAGCTAAGACCTCCAAATTCATCCTGATGGAATCAGCTACTAATAGTGGTTGTTGCACCTTGGGCTTAAAATAACTCATGATCATTTTGCCCTCCTTAATGTCATAGGCAGGCATCAACCTTTGTTGGGTTTTTGGGGCCATCTTAAGATACTGGTTATAAATCTGCAGCCTTAGTGGGTCGTTTCTAGCCTTTATCTCTGTGAATGTCCTTTTGATGTCAGAGGCTTGCTTACTTGTTGGCCTAGTGGATGAAACTTCCACACTATGCTGCCTTTCTAGCTACTGCCTATGTGAGCTAGTTGATGTTTCCACCACTGGGGATGTCTGTTGGCTGGCTATCTTTTCCCCTTTTAAACTTTCAGTTGTTTCTTCAAAGATTTCCTCTTCTAACAGATTGAGTCTTTGCATTTTTTCCCCTGGTTGTTCTGCAGGCCCACTAATAGGTGTGGCTTCTTCCCTGTCTCTTTTCTTGCCTCTTTCCTCATTTATAGGAGTTTGTAATGCAGGAATATCTGCTGCTTTGGTTTGGACTGGAGGAATTTTCCCCTGCTGATCAGTCATTTCTTGTTGCTCTGTGTCTGCCACTTCCTTGCCCTTAGAAGACCCTGTAACTAGTGTGCTGGTTTCTTGTACAGGCTGCTGTGAAGTTCCAGCAGAGGATGTACCCACTCTGGTTTGTTGAGGCAGCTTGAAAGATACCTGTCTAAAAGAATCCAGGTCAAGGGTATTTTCAAGATCTTTCATAGCTTTTTCCATCTTTTCTTGTTCAGTAATTTCTTCTATTAATGTTCCTTCTATCCATTCTTCTTGATTTGCATACTGTTCAATTTCTAGGATATTATGATGTATGTACACTGATAGCCTATACTTTACCCTTCTGTTACTTATGAAACTACATGGGTCATATGGCACCCGACCAAAGCTCTTTTTCAATCTGAGGTGGTCTTCTAAGATCTGTTCTGCATCTTTCTAGGCCTCCCTAGAATGGATAACATAAGGGCCTAGCTGGTTTTTTATTCTCAGCTGAGCTTTCTTCTTTGCATTACAAAAGTGAGTTAGCTCTGCATTGATAATTTGCCTGAAGTATTCTAATGCAAATAACCTCATGGAAACATATTTGGGCAAATTAAAAGGACAGAGTTCACACCCATACATTGTGATCTCAGTGTGATTATGATAGAGGTACCAGTCACCTACCTTGTATTGTTTAGAAAGTTGTAGAATCTTTTTTATATCACCAGAGAGCCTAGGAGGAGGAGCTCCTATCAATAGAGTGGAGGTTGGATGTACAAACAAGTCAATGAATTCACAGTAGGTATAAGGGGATTCACAAACATTGTGGAAGACCGAGGTCGAAAAGATCACAAACCTCCGCTCTCCTTTGGAATCCAATTTCCTGATGGGAAATGAAAATCTGTCTGGCTGATAATATAACAGAAGGTGGTATATGAATGAGGTGTACTTGAAGACTCCTTCTCTATCCAGATTTATGAATTTCTCATTGATTTGATTGGCAATGAAAGAGGCATAATCATATTTGACAGCAAGGGGCTGTCCTGGAGTAAACATTGACAACATAACTAAGATGGTCTCATCAACATATTCACTGGTTTTGAATCCCAAGATAAAGGATATCCTGTCAAGAATAAGCCTACCAGTTTTAGTGAACCAGGAATGTACATAAGGAGGTGGGCCTTGGGGCTGGCAATCTAGTCTCATGAATAATTGAGCAATCCAGGTTATCTCTGAGTTGGAAAATTAAGAATCTTTTTCGAGCAGATACCCCATGGAAAAAGGAGCAAGGGGCTGAGTGGGATGGAAGTGTAACATCTCATTGATAGATTCAGCAATTATGTAAAAGAGAACAATTTGGGATGGGATCATAACTGCTTTACTGACAGGGTCATAGTTGGCATAACATTTTTGACTGAGGGAAGGTAATACTTGGGAAGATTAGATTCCCATATTCCATAGTTATCAGAGTTTCTCAGATGACTATTCCTAATTCGGAAAAATGCCTGGAGATGGTTCATGTCACCAGATAACTCTTTTATTTGAAAATCTCTGTCAGCCAAGGGTAACCAATCCAGATCTTTATGAGGCGCATTGAGGGGCGCGACGTTCAAGGCTACGGGAGCTTCCATGTTTGGTTCTTGTGTTTTCAAACTGGAGGTTGGGCTTTTGTAGGAAAATGGGCAAAACAACATCTCTGAGTGTCTTTCCCTGAGAGCTATGGACTGACTTTACTTGAATTTTGCTTTGTTGGGTAAAATTGACCGAGGAAAAATGAAATTACAAGTTCTGGAGGCAAGTTGGGTAAATACATGTGTTCAGAAGGAAAAACAGTGCAATTTGCAGGTTGACCGACAAGCTGCAGAGCACAACGTTGAAATTTGTTGGCCGGGTGGTGGACTGGACGCTCGAGCAATCAACCGAACAAGTTTTGCATGCAAACAGTTCACAAAGAAAATGAATGAAAATGACATTTTTCCTGACAATTTAACAAAATTTGGCTTTGGCGGGTGATTTTTGCATTAATTAGTGGTATGACATCATCAGGATGGGACGTCCTGTCATTTAGCGTAGGGGTGGTAAGCGATTTCCTCCCGCACAGCTTATGGGATCAAGCGGTTTCGGGCGGGGAGGCAGCGATCACGGTGGGAGTGTGACAAACGTCCATGGTACAAGCGCAATACCACCAATCTCCCGAGCATTAAAATGCAGCGGCAGAGGGGGTCACGATATGCATATTGACTGTTGGATGAGCGGGCCCAAATATGACAGTTGGTTCTCTACGAAGATAGTGGAAAGTTAATGCGTGGGGCCCAATATATACTAAACGTTATTTAAACATATCGGGGTTATTTACCATTGGTTCGCGAGGTTGCGGGTATGGTTATTAGTTAACCAAAGGTTAATTAATCCAATGGTTGCGCATGAAGGGTTATTACAAGGTTTCTAATAAACCTTTAATCCCCATTTTCATAATAATATGGTTTATATTTAAACCGGGGCGGGGTATGTAATAATGCGGGGTTTTATATAGATTTATATTATACGGGAAAGGGGAATAAGTGTCAGGGAGTTATACAATAACGTTAATAGTTAATATGAATTTATGAAATAACAGCGTTAAGTATAATGTTAGAAATTTCACACTCAACACTTAGGCTTAGGGGAAAAGGGATTTTATACAAAGAATATGGTCATTTTCCTAAGTAGAGTAAGAACTTACTTAGGCTATTTATGAGATGGGATGAGATAAGTGGTTTAGAGGATATCAAGCAGATCTTAATACCCCTGGGGAAATTAGTAAATGATTCGGGGAAATGAGGAAGGAAGTTAGTTATGCTTTGCTTGACCTGTATTCAAATATATGCCATAGTACTTATGATAACAATAAGATGAACATTTTGAGAGGAAAAATTAATCATAAGCATGCTTCTACAACATCAAATACTACCTACCCAGCCAACTGTACTAAACATTTTTTCTTCTTTTTCCATTGGGTGAATTTGGACTAGCAAACCTCATGAATCTTCTTTTCTTTTCATGGGAATCCTACCTAAGTCTGCCCTTATTTCTTCCAAGGGATCAGATTAAACTGTTGAGATCCTTTGCTTTTCTACCTAACTATTTATCTTTCAAGATTGAACAATTTGGACAGATTTTATTCTCTATCACTAAAACAAGCAAATTCAGACATGAAATAGCCAAGATTGAGTTGTTTGGCCATTCATTAATGGTGACATAGGTCAACAAACTTCTCACCATCATATTATTGCAAAAATAGGATGGTAGTGGCATTTTGGACTTGCACACTTTCCTGGTCTTTTGTTTGGGGTTCATTTCTTTTCTTTTTTCTGACCATCTTATTCTTTTTACCCTTTGATTTTTCTTTTAGGGCATACCCTCTTTTCATTTTTTAAATTTTTTGATTCTTTAAGAATATGGAAAACCTTTACAGCAAGAAAAGGTATGTACATATTCTAGAGCTAATCCAGTCAATCATGAAATATGATACCTATTGGTATAGGAGCATAACAGGCTCTTTCCACGGTAGACCGAGGGTCACAGAACTGGTAGGAAGAACAAGAGTCTGTGTACTCTGAGTGGCTTGGGGAATCCAACAACCACCCTGCCAAGCAAACCTGTTTCAGGAGAACTCGCATTGAGTCCATGTATTTGTAATTCTCTGCTTAAAGACACAATAAAACAAGGCCACCACTGAAGCTGGACCGGAGATGTAGCCCTGGAGAATAGGGTGAACTCCTTATTAAAATTGTTTGTGTCTTTTTGTTGCTTACTATATTTCTCTGCTGTCTTTCCATTTAAATGTCTGTGTATTGGAAATCTGATCGATCCGTTGCTTAAATAACACAGAACACACACCAGCACATGAGTCTGTAATACCTTTTGTTTTAATAAATCTTCAACTGATGGCACTCATAGAGTGATTATCAGATCAAGTGGTATCAGAGCTCTAGACTATAAGGTTAGACAAGCTTGTGTTGGTTTAGCTGTGAATGCTCACTAGATGAAAGCTCAAATTAGGAGAAGGAGAGTTGGTGGAAACCATCCTGAAATTGGGAGAGTCTATTTTCGAAAGACAATTTCAGAAGAAGGTTATATAGGGCCAGACCCTCAATTTATAGAAAGTTTCCTAGCTATAAAGTCTATGGTAGAAGAAATGTATAGGGAATTTAGAAAGCATAAGGATGAAGACTCATCAGGCTCTAAACAATATAAAGAAGAAGATGAATCTCATTCCCGAAACCACTCCAAAGGAAAGGGGAAATAAGAAAGCTTTCTCACACCTCCTAATAGCCCTGTGCATAATAAGAAAACGTCTTTGATTAAACTAGATGTTAAATTTGATTTTCCTATATATGATGGAGAGCTAAATGCTGAAAAGTTGGAAAATTGGATTAGACAAATTGATGTGTATTTCAGAGTACAAAACATAGACTCAGACAAGAGTAAGATTCAGCTGGCAAGCCTACGCCTAGGAGGCACTGCCTTGGTTTGGTGGGAAGGCAAAACCCAAGCTGATATGAAAAGACATGGTAAGACCATCTCTGTCTGGAGTGAATTTGTTGCTGCAATCAAAAAGCAGTTCTATCCATTGGCCTACATGCAACAAGCCATGATGAGTTGGCAAACTCTTCGGCAGTTGAAAGGGCAAAGTGTGCAAGGGTATACACAAGAGTTCAGAAAAAGAGCATTGATGTTGGGTATCTCATTAGACTCACCAAAAACTCTTTTGAAGTACATTGGTGGTCTACACAGCTACATGAGGCATACCATCCTCATGTTTAATCCCACTAGTATAGATGAGGTATATGTACAAGCTACTCATCTAGAAGCTAGAGGAAAGAATGGAAATCCAGAAGTTGGGGGACCATCCCAACCCACTGTAAGCAAGAGAAAGGAGAAAAGAAAGTAGAAGTGGAAAGCAAGGAAGGCTAACACTGCACAAAAAGGCAAAGCTTCATGCACCCACTGTAAAAAAGAGGGGCATGATGATGAGAACTGTTGGATTCTGCATCCAGAGCTGAGACCTAAGAAGTCTGAGGGCAAGAAGAAGAAAGTTGTTGCAGCTATTCAGAAAGATTTGGGGTCAGACTCAGGAGATGAAACAATCATTGCAGCCACAGGTATAAGAGGTTGTCTACTTTAGAGAATGCTAAAATCAAGAAGTAGGTGTAGGAGTTGCTTAAGAAAGGGTTGATCAGGCCTAGCACATCACCATGTGGGTCACCAATCGTTTTGGTGAGAAAAAAAGATGGCTCATGGAGAATGTGCATTGATTACTAAGCACTGAATAAGATAACAATCAAAAATCATTATCCTCTTCCTTGCATAGATGATCTTTTAGATCAATTGAAGGAATATTTTTATTTCACCAAGCTGGATTTGCATAGTGGATACCATCAGGTTAGAGTTGCAGAGCAAGATGCATGGAAGACTGATTTCAAAACAAAGCAGGGATTGTATGAATGGTTGGTTATGCCTTTTGGCCTAACTAATGCTCTTGCTACTTTCATGAGATTAATGAATGATGTACTCAGACCTTTTCTTGATGATTTTTTTATTGTGTATCTGGATGACATTCTAATTTTTAGTAAAACATGGGAAGAACATTTAAAGCATGTTAAGCAGACATTAGATGTTTTGAAAATAGAAAAGCTTTATGTTAAACTCTCCAAATGTGAATTTGGCAAAACCTCT
>Ga0073774_1000122_pt1 | contig 16341 bp, 23 predicted proteins | sample InSIn5gowninarea_FD_77487 | JGI IMG/M metagenome (GOLD analysis project Ga0073774, IMG submission 77487) | Clean room microbial communities from NASA Spacecraft Assembly Facility at Jet Propulsion Laboratory, Pasadena, California, USA -... ... | reverse complement strand
GTTGGAGACCAGACCAGTCGACATAAAGGCCGCAGGTAGGGGTTTGACAGACTTGTAATTCTTAGGCGTTGCAAGTGTAGCATTCTCACCTTCGCCAATTTCCAGAGCGAATGGTCTCAGTGATCCAGCAGGCAGTGACTTTGAAAAGTCAAGCTTCGGTCTCGTCTGCTCGCCGAAATGAGGTGGAACATGGGTAGGAGAATCATCAACAATGCTAGAGCTTGAAGATGAGGTGGTCATCGTCCGTGAGAGTGGATGAGGCTGATGCATAGACTGGTTCACCATGTGCATGGATGCATTGGGCAAACTTCCTTGAGTTGAGAACGGACTCTCTCGATTCATAGGAGGCATGAATTGGTCTAGAGATAATCTCGGACGATTCTTGGACATATTTGGCATTGAAGCTTCTGCACCCATAGTGGCTTGTTGTTGAGCAAGAACCTGAGCTGCATGTCTTCGGCCCCAAGAAGACTTTTCACCATGGCGTTGCTGTAAAGTTGATTTTCGAAGTGAGCTCGATCGCCGCGGCAAGGCATTGAGAGGTGATGCAGGAGGCTCTGGAGCCAAAGATGCAGCTGACAGCTCATATTCGTGTCCAGAGTCATCGTGGATGTCGAAGTGAGATGAGGTTGTGGGCCCGTGATCAAAGACATTGAAGTCGCTTCCAAAGTTAGCAGCTCCATGTAGACTCCTTCTCTTTGCAACTGGGCTGCCCAGGCTTGCCTGATCCAGATTCATGATGGCATCACTTCGCTTCAGTGGGCTTGATGTTGATGCAGTATGTGAGTCGTTGCTACCATCTCCACCCAATCTAGACAAAGCATGGTTTACCGGCCCGTGCCCATCAAAGCTGAAAGTCAGCCGAGACGATCTATCAAAGCTCTTGCGCTCCTTTGGACTCCTATTGCCGCTGTTTTCCTGGCCACCTGCCACATTGGAATTTGATGCATGCATAGAATTTCCGTTATCAGAAACCAGAGTGAGCACACGCTTCATTGGGCTACTGAGTGAGTTCCTTGTTCGTGATGAACAGATTGTAGGTGCAGTCTTGGTGCGTGATGATGATCGAAGTGCCAACCTCGCGCTGGGTGGAAATGGTACTGCCAAAGGTGACGAGTTGTGTTGAGTGGTTTGTGCTGGAGTTCCAGGATTTGCGGAGAGAATGGGTTGTGAACTGGCGCGTTGGGGAGAGAGTGGTGATGGCGATAAAGGTGAATTCGCTGAGTCACTGGGCGATCTAGTGACAAGATTGAATTTTGAAGGACTCCTAGACAGACTGCGTCGCAGTTGGTGAAGTGATCGCACTGCACCAGTCACATCCACATGCTTAACATGGGTCGGTGAAGGCAGAGTTAACGTCGGTCCACTGTTGGAGTACGACATAGTGTATCGCAATGAGAAGAAGTCGGCTATGATACTGGTATAGAGCCGATCGAGTATTTGGCTCTGACTTCTCCTCGGAGGAGTCGTACAGTGTCATGGGATTCCCGTCGCAAGTTCGTGTTGGTCCTAGTCTGTTCAAATGGAAAGCTGGTGATGATCGAGCCCAGATAGATTGAGAAAAACACGCGAGATATCCACCACCATGTAGGTGGAATATTGAGGTGGAAGGGAAAGTGGGTTCTTAATCATGATCAACTATCCATCCAACGCGCAACACTGCACACCGCGTCTCCAAACAAGCTGCCTGTTTAACGAATGGGCCAGTATTGAAGAATGGTTTGTCGAAAAGCTTTTGCTGTCTATGGTATGGAAGCTTCTGTGAGGCGGGCAATGTCGTGTGCTGATAACGTTGTTGTCGGATGGGAGGGTGAAGGAGAAAGTTGGAAGGCAAAAAAGTGAAGGGTGCAGGTCCGCGTCATGAAGTAAACAAAGGCGCGTCGAACCCCTGCAATATTGGGAAAGAAGGAAGGGAACTGCCAATACACTTTGTATTATTGAGGGAGGTGGCTTCAGAGTGACATTCTGTACAGTAACTACGTTCACTGCGTGTGAGCTTCTTGTGACTTCTACTGAGCATCTACTTCTACTTTGGACTGGCGGCGCAGTGCTCCTCTTTTCTGACGGAGTATCAAAGTACAGTACTGTAGATCTGAGGATTTCTCGAACGCGCTCGGTAACGCTAAGATATCAAAGATATCGGCTTCTTTCTTACAGTACGGAACGGAGTAAGACCCTGATTCTGCACAACACACATCCTCGTCGATACAGTACATCCAATTCACCAAGTATTATTGTTCGATGGCTTGTGCGAGTTCGCACATATGAATGATATGATATGATATGATATGATATGATATGAAGTGAAATCATATGTCTTGTTTACCTTTTTCTGTAATATCTTGATCAAAGTGCTACGCTGTTGCTCCTCGGCTTTTCCTTTCTCTCCATCCGGTGCTTGAAGTCTAAGTTCCCCTTCTTGAAAATGAATGTCAATAATGTAATAATAAGCCTGAGTGTTGGAAGTACTGTAATCATGTAATATTATTGATGACACGAACATTACAAGCCACCCCGGCACCTACGGATACGGAATAAAGTGGCACCAACCGTGTCTGTCCCTTGTACTTGTGCCTTGTCCTCGGCAGTGGCCGGACGGGAGCGCTACTATTGTAAGATAGCGAGACTGTCGGATACAGCTAGCTGTATGCAGATTATTGGCGGCCGGACCTCCACTGAAAAACCTCGGCCTCAGAAAATCCATCCAGACTCGAGACTGCTTGTGCAGCAGCAGTCACCACGACGCTACTCCTCTATACACGTCCATCACAGTACTGTAACAACTTGAATAAGCCGGTATATAGCTTGCCATGGCCAAAGCGAAGCCTCCGAAACGCAACAGCGCTGCTGCTTCCTCCAATGGTGCGCCCTACTCCAAAACCGCCCCGGCCGCCAAGAACAATATCTTCAAATTCAACACCAATGTCGGACAGCACATCCTCAAGAACCCTGGTGTTGCAGAAGCAATAGTCAACAAAGCCTTCCTCAAGCCCACCGACACCGTACTCGAAGTCGGTCCGGGGACGGGCAACTTGACAGTACGTATCTTGGAAAAGGCGAAGAGAGTCGTTGCGGTAGAATTGGACCCTCGAATGGCAGCCGAAGTCACCAAGCGCGTTCAAGGGAGGCCGGAACAGAAGAGGTTGGAGATCTTGTTGGGGGACGTGATCAAGATGGAGCTACCAAGTGTGGATGTGTGTATTAGCAATACTCCTTATCAGGTACATCTACCCCTCTAACCCCCTCTAACCCCCTCTATCTGGGAGTCTTTGGATGGGCAAGAGCATGCACTAAAGCGCCCCAGATCTCCTCACCCTTAATCTTCAAACTTCTCTCGCACCCCTCTCCACCCCGCGTCTCGATACTGATGCTGCAAAGAGAATTCGCCCAGAGACTAGTCGCCCGCCCCGGTGATTCTCTCTACTGCCGTCTCTCAGTCAACGCGCAATTCTGGGCAAGAATTTCGCACATCATGAAAGTAGGGAAGAATAATTTCCGACCACCGCCACAGGTCGAGTCCTCAGTCGTAAGAATCGAGCCGAAACTAGATAAGGATAGACCGGGCGTGAGCTGGGAGGAGTGGGATGGGATGTTGAGGATTTGTTTCGTAAGACGGAACAAGACGCTGAGGGCGAGTTGGGGAGGTAAGGAGGTGTTGGGACTGGTGGAGAGGAATTATAGGGTTTGGTGTGCGCTGAATGATGTGGAGGTGGATGATACGGTGGTAGAGGGTGGGGAGGCGGATGAGATGGATATTGATAGGAACGAGGAGGCCGGAGATGTAGAGGAGGAGGAGGAGGGGGAATGGGGTGGCATCATGGATGAAATGGACGAAACGCCTTCTTTCTTCAAGGAAGAGATTGTGAGAAAAGGGAAGGAGAATGGAGGCAAGACGAAGAGTAAGAGGAACAAGACAAGGGTGGCGCAAGTGGTGAAAGAGAAAATCCGGACGGTCTTAGAGGACAAGACGGAGCTGGCGGATAAGCGGGCTGGGAAGTGCGATGAAAACGACTTCCTGCGATTACTATCTGCCTTTAACGAGGAGGGCATACATTTTGCTTGATCAGACCAAGATCCCGACTCTGGATTGTCTAGTAAATTTAGCGAGGAGTCTGGTCGGGAAAAGTCATAAGGCGGATATTCGATGTAGTGTTCCAAGGTCTGACGAATAAGTCCAGATTCAGGTCTTTTTTGGGAAGATAGAATGATAGGCTGGCTATACGTGTCAGTGACTTCACAGTGAGGCTTGATTCCGGCAAGTGAAGTCTCGTCCTGGCTTTGATGAGTCTCTTGATCCTCCTCAAGCTCAGATTCCTGAAGAAGGGGGCTAGCGTGCTTATAGATGCTCTCACAAAAATACAAAGCGATGCAAAGTCAGTCTTTTAATGAATCACTTCCTGCCAATAGCATTCCCGTGGAACTGGTCAAAATCGAATACAAGCAACAGTCAACAAAATCCATTCCATATTCAACCTCACCACGCATAATCATCTCCGAGTTCCTATCGCCCACGCCTCGCTACTCCCTTCAATGAAATTGCTCCTCAGTAACACCCTTCCCCATTGCCGCCGTACTACTCGTCCCGCCCTGCACCATCTTAAGCAACTCATCCACATAACCCGCCCCTGACCATTTCTGATGCATCACAACATCGACCTTTCCCTCCATCTCCGGCTCCTGGACCAGCTCACCATAAGCTCTCATACCCTGCTTGCTATACGCCTTGCTGAACTGGTCGGAGATGAGCGCTGTGGTGTGGAGTCCAGCCAGAGTAATGAACTGCCAGCAGTACCCCAGAGAGGCGAGTCGAGAGATGTAGGTCTGTTGTGCTGAAGGCGACATGGCGGTTTTCCAGTTGAAAGAGGGGGAGAGATTGTATGCTAATCTTTACCAATTTGGTCAGTATATGTGATGTCTACTTGCCATATATAGCTCGTATTGTAGCATAAAGAGCTGAAGTAGTAAGTAAAGGAGACGTAGACGTACTTCATATCCGGCCAAACTCCCCTCACCCCCTTCGCAAACTCCTCCGCCTGCGAAAAGTCCGGCAACTTACTCTCCATCCATACCGCGTCTGCGTACGGCGCATAATGAATCGCCCTGTTAATCGCACAACCACATCCACCCTGCAATCTATAGTACCCCTCCCTCGTCCTAGGCGCGTCCCAACTCCAATACACATCGGTACCCGTAATCCTCTTTGCAATGGCCCTCGCCTCGCCATTACTCTTCCCTTTTGCTTCCTCGAGGAACCTTGAGATGACTAAAGATTTGTTGGGCAAAGAGCTGGCGTTGATGATCTCTGCAACAGCGTCGGTGAACAGTTTCAGCTTGGCGGAGGCGAGCCAGGAATCTTCAATGGCTTCGAGTTCCTGCCCGACCTTCCCAGCAGTAGTAGCTTCGAGCATGAGGTCATTAAGGGGTTGAAGTGAAGGATTCGTGCTGCCAAGAATGTAGGCTTGGTCTCGAGGGTCGATGGTGCTGGTTATGAGTGTGGCAGCTTCGGCGTCGGTGCGGGCTATGGCTATGAGGTCGGTTCCTGATGCCTGTCAGCTAATCCATCTTCCCTATCTATTTTTCTTGCAGGTGGAAATGTAGGGCAAGAGGAGGACGAAACAAACCCATAATATCAGCCTGCGCTCGAATAGCCACCAACCTATTCACATGTTCACTAATAGGTACCAACACCTTCCCCGCCATATGTCCACACTTCTTCGTCCCTGGCGCCTGATCCTCAATATGTATTCCAGCAGCTCCTTTCTCGATGAACAATTTCGTAAGTTTCATCACAGCAGTCAAGCCTCCATGGCCAGTATCAGCATCAGCGATGATTGGACGAAGGTAATCTATGTTGGCAATCTTGCTGCGTTCTGCTTTGGAGGAAGCAGAAAGGCGTTCTTCTCGTTGCTTGCGGTCGTGGAAGAGTTGTGCTGTGAAAAGATGAGAGACCTTGTTGGGTACTGTGGTCTATCTGTATGTTAGTCATGCATTCAATCTTCCAATACAGGAACCCAACATATGGATAATCCGCCAAATCTGGCCCAGGCTCATCACTGGCCGAAGCCGTGGACGAGCTCTGCCACCCCGACACATAAACAGTATCCAGATACTTCGCCATCTGCGTCATCATCGTAGGTTCAAGACACCCGTAAGTATAACTTGCTTCCCCATTCTGGTTGTTTCATTAGCTATGGTCTCATTCCTTATAACACCCTTTTGTTCCCCGACGCATTCTACTCAGTAGGAAGAGCAACAGACCTGGAATCTGCCCTCTAAAGTCCTCCACAACTTTTTCGACTGCACATTACTAGGATACTCAATCTTCATATTCCCACGTTTGGCGACGATTTGCTCAGCTGTGTAGGGCCGCTTGGTGTATCGCCAGCGTGGGTCCTGCCACCACTTTTTGACCGAAGCGACTTCACGAGCGTAGAGATCTTCTTCAGTGCTAGGGTCAATAGAGACACCGGCCATCTTGTTGGTCACCATCTTGGAAGTTTAATAAAGATGATAATATACGAGAGCAGTGTTTCGGGTTGGGCAGAAGAAGAAGACCAAGCAAGTGATCGGGGCTCGTGAATCTTTGGCTTGTGACAAAGCTGACGCTTGGAAGGAATGAATAGCTCTTGGACTAGTCCCAACTACTTGTTCGAGGTATCAAAGCAACGAATCACTTGAACATTTCGAAGCAAGAAAGGAACAAATCAAAGCAGAGTCAGCAAGAGAAAGGTCATCTTTAACCTCAACTAGCCTGCCCAGGGGCAATCTTAATGGCGAGGCCATGATTCGAGGAATAGAGTATGAAAGAAGCAAATAGCTGGAGGCGTATGAATAGTTAGCTCATCTAGGTCAGTTCAAGCAGAGAAAGAACATGTGGTGATGGTGAAGCTACAGTAAATGAGCCTCGGATGAGGTCAAAAGGCGCTCGGTCTTACGGAGGTAAGGGACGAAACTGGAAAGTGCTATGATTGGCCGACTAGCCGAGCATATGGGTTAGACAGGAACAGCTTCAGGCGCAGAGGGTAGGAGACTCGGACACAGATACTATACGTGTTGGGCCCGCTTGAAGAGCTCAGCATACGTAGATGTTGGATTGGAGACGTCAAATCTGCATAGCGACGAGCTTCCGTTGCCAGCTGAGAATGAATGGACGGACTTCTCGACGGCACGTGGTCAGCTGCCTGAATAGGTTCGACATGTGAACTACTCGGAGCATCCGTTGACATGTGAAAGTTGGATACTCCTAATTCCACGATCTCAATTCCCATGATCACGCCCATTAACAAGGAAAGGATGATCATAACGATGACCGAATGACGTACTGTACTCGCTGCTCCAAAGTCATGCCGAATTCCTGGACATGACATCCGTCAATAGGTTTGGAGTTGTAGCTCAACACAAACGGTGATAACAATACGCATTTGCAACCTCTGTCGTGTGCCTAAGCGTTGTTAAAGCACCGTTCTTGTAACTTCAAATTATAACGCCCAAATGCTCGTCTATCTCATATCATGAATACCGAGGCCAAGCCTCCGGGTTATGAAAGCAGAACGAATATTCTAGTGCATGCAAACGTCCCACAACTTCTTAGACGCCGATGATGATCTATAGGGTATAGACATATGGTGCAAGCCGATTGATGATTTCGCGAAATGTAGCACACAAGTCTTTCCTTTACTCTTCGCGAAGGCAATGCTCAAACGTTAGACTATGATGCAAAGAGAGCGTCTGTGGCTTTCTGGTATTGTGGCCATGGTGTCAGAGTTCCAAGAGCTCGTCGCATATGAGCCCCAACAATTTGGAGGCCAAAGACGTAACTGGCATTGACCCAACCAAAACTATAACATATTAGTAGGCAGGAATATTGACCCAGAACTGTAGACCTACCCTTCTCGCGCAACACCCTTGAAACCCATACCCTGGTTGCCATACTCGGCGTCCACACGATGTGGATCAACCGTCCGCGTCACATCGTACTTCTCGACCACGACTCCGTTAAAATCCACAAAAGCCTTGGTGATCATGAAGAGCCATTTGTAAGCGAGACGTTCAGCTTCCTCGGTAAAGCCATAGCGCTGCAAACCAGTCCAAGCAAGAATTTGCTGTGGAGCCCACCCATAGGGATAGTCCCACTGTCGATTAGGCTCCTCAAGTCCAACGGCACCACGAGACTTTTCCGTACCAGACAACAGTCCGCCAGCAGCTTCGAACAATGGCAGAGCTTTGGCGACCATGAGCGCTGCCTGAGCAGGTGAGCAGACACCAGCCCACATGGCCCAGAACGTGGTGCAGCTCTCATAGGCACGCTGTTCTTTCTTCACAGTATCGTAATCGAAGTACATACCCTTCTCTGCATTCCACAGATACTTATCGATGCTCGCCTTCCTCCGCTTAGCCCGCCTGTCCCACAGGGACGAGCTTTCGATATGCCCGGGTCGCATATCACCAACACAGTATTCAGCGGGAATACTCAATGCATCTTTGAAGAGCACTCGAATTGCATATCCAATGTCTTTCTCGTACTTGTAGAGAAGAGCATTGAGATCTATAGTTGCAAGATTCGCACAGACCTTTTCAAGTCTGTATGTTGTATCGTGGCCAGACTCGCGGACAGCGCGATCATGCAGAAAGTAATCGTCCAATTCCGGCTCGTTGACTTTCTCATTATTGTAAGCCTCGACAAATTGCTCAAATGTCATGCCATATTTCTTTGCATACGGCTCAAGAATATGAAGGAAATGAGTGGATTCGGTCTCAGGAGGTACGCCGAGACCCTCTGGACGATATCGGGATAAACCGGTCTCTGGGTCGAAACGTGGGTGAGAAATCCAAACACTATGATACTCCTTTATCGCAGCCAAAATAGCCATTTTGACAAAGTCGATAGCGCCCGGCTCGTGCTTGATCTTGTCATAGACTCGGAGTGCCATATCTGTTAGGAATGGAGGCTGTGATCTACCTAAGTAGTAGGACCTATTGGCATTGAGAATCTTGCCGTAATGCTTGATGCAGAAACCGAAGTTGATAACCATGGTCTTCGCCAAGTGAACCTTGTCATTGACCATAAGGCCCAAGGACTCCATGTAACTATCCCAGCCGTACTGCTCATTGAATCTACCACCAGGCACGACAAAAGGCTGGCCCCTGAATGTGATCTGCTTTGTTGCTAGGTCATACACTTCCTCCATCTCCACAGCGAGCAAACCGGGCTTGGCATTCATGGATCTGACCACTGCTGGTGTTAGTGGTTCTGGAAGCCACAGAACCTCTAGTCGCACTTCTGGACGCTCTTTTGCAACCTTCGTATAGTACGCATACTGCTCAGGAGCTCCTCTTGGCACGTAGATTCGAGGCCGAGGATCATCAGTCCAATCCTTTGGGTCCCGTCCGGCTATGTCGATGTTGGAGCCATCAATACGCCGCGTCAGATTGTCCCAGAACTCTGTACTGATCAATCGTGCGAGTCGGTTGACCGGGTTCTCATTCAATCTGGATTCATCCAATATAATTTGCTCCCGACCATGTGCTTTTGCCAAGTATAACTCCTGCAATAGATTGGAGAGCATATACGTCCCCCGGATGTCGAACCTCTTGTAACCATTGGAGGAAGCAGTGCCGATTGCAAGTACCTAGAACGAATTAACAATGCATGTTGAAGCCAAGATCACAATAGAGCGTGCCTTTGGTCCATTGTCCTCAATCGTGATTTGACAGTTTTCGTCGGTATCTTCTTGCTTCTGCAAACTCTGCAAGGTACTTTCGACATTGATCAAAAACTTTCTAGGAAGCTGGGAAATCTCGTCTGAAGACAAATCAGCCTTAGCAACACAAACGATTGATGCCAACACGTACCATGACTCCCTCGTCTGATAGGCGCCCTGCCGTCGCTTCTTGCAGCAGCTTCGTTGTAGCCTTCCTAAAACGTCTACGTCAGCAAAGGTCCACGGCACTTTAGCACAGTAGAAGGCCTACCGAGGAGAAGGTGCGTGTTCTGTAATGATTCTTCGACTTGTACGTCGATTCGCCATAGTATATGTGTGCAGCACTGTACGGATCGACGTCGCTGGAAGTCCGCAACTTCCTGATCGGTGAGGACATGGCGAGCTCTTCTAGCACTGCTGCTTCGTGTTCAAGGATTTTCAAAGTTTCTATTGATCAATCTGTTCGAGGGGACTGGCGAGGCAGGCCAAGGCTTCTTGTATGACTGGAAGCGTTGGGAATTGAATGTTGAGTTGAGTATTTGTACGTGGATGAAACGGGTCGAGCTTGGGGAAGTCGCAGGAGTTGGATTGAAACCTGTTGGGAAATTTGGCGAGCTAGACACATGAACAGTCAGCGATCAACTAGCAGTCAGTTGGCGCGGGGAAGAGGTGATCGTGAGTTTTGGGCAGGGGTCTGCGTACTGTAAGGAGTAAGGTCCACGTAGTGGGGGTCCTGCGTTGAAGGCTTGAAGCACAATGCAACCTGGAACAAAGAAACAGCGGGACGCTGAACATGTACGAATCCAGGCTGGAGTGATGATGACAAGAGACTTCTACACCATTGTAATGTAGAACTCAATACAGATGGCGGATGCGGATATATGGCGAGAATGGAGAAGGAGGACGAGAATGAGAATCGGACCCTTGAGAGTGATTGTTCTGATCTTAGCGTTGATTAGTGCGAGGCCAAGGGCCGGTCACAGGGCGGTCTGCACGGAAACCAATTGGAACCTTACAAGGCTTACATCTTCCGTACTTCTCGTAGCGGACCTGACTAGCTGTATCGGGCTTAGCCCACTCACTTACTTACTTGAGCAGCAGAGTATAAAATTGTGCCGAGCTCTCTCATCTTTTACAAGATACAGACAGTACTCCAGTTTCATACTTGTGTGCCTCCTCCATATGTTTGCCCTCTCCTTCCATGTTGTTTGACTATCATCGCTTGCTTCTCGACTTTCTCATATTCAATGACACAACGGCGCCCAGTTTGCGAACCGGTTGGGATCCTGATTGCCTACTTGGGTATCATTCACCTGATACTCTGCACCAACATGTGCCTTGGTGGCTGTCCGTTCGTTCAGAGGTGCTGTCGGCATTAGTAACATCAGTGGCTCTGCTTTCCCGGGGTGAAAGCTCTGGAGGAATGAATCCTTTTGACAAGCTTCTTCTACATTTCGGCGCTTACGCAGAACAACAAACAGAATCCTGAATAAGAGCTTGCAACCACTAACGGCTACGAACATCTCTCAGCTTGTCCAAGATGTGATGGCCTCTTCGAGCAAACCTCAAGACCCACACTCTTGCGCCTGCGGAACACTCTTTGACTTGATTGCAACATCATTAGCTGTGCTGAGTCCTTGCGGGTCAGATGATGTCCTCGAAGTCGGTCACCAGTACTCCGAGCCTTGTTTAGCCGCTCTGAAAGCGCTTATATGGGCTCATCAGTACTTGCAACGAACTCATACTTCGTCGGAGTGTGGGTTGGTTGTTTATGTATTGCGGGTGTGCACACACACCGGTTATCCGTAAGCATAGGTGCGCAACAATTGCTCAGAGTCTAGAACAGATGTTGACTTCACCAGCCGTTGCCCCCACGGTAAAGGACATCTACTAATAAGGCTGTGTCGTGGGGTTTGGCTGCATCTAGGGTCTTCCTCGCATGACTGGTCATACACATGTTGCAACCCAAAAGCTGTGATGTTTGCCTCATTGGATGACTTGACTATCCTGGCCTGTCTATAAGATCTGTGCTGCCTCATATTGTGCTCTTTCACCGCAACAATGCACGATGCCGTAGGTCGTATCTTTGCTGCGCATGGAATACGTGGTACAAATGAAAGCGTCCTCGGAAGGCGTATCAAACAACGAACGATATTATGGCGGTCCCGGCGGACACACCATGGATGTAGTCGATTAAGGCATTCTTCTCGAAACCAAGTCGGGAAAAGTTCCCGGATGTTTATTTGCATAGTTGTTGTTTTCATTCAACTCTGATTCGCCAATCATGGCCCAGTAGGAACCGAGCTTGATCATGGATTTGAGGTCGAAACCCAGAACATTCTGAACGATCTCGCAGCTTTTCGTACCTTAATTGCGGGTACGGCCCAGCAACTACTCTTATCTCATAGGTCAGGGACACCTCAGTCTGGCCGATTTTCGACTTACTGGAAGGAGTCAGTACCCAATGTCTACTTCAATTTCTACTTCGTTGATTGCAAAATCTCCAAATCTTTATGCACTTACATGCTAAGAGTATTTCTACTGCTCGATAACATCTTTGACGAAAGCGGAGCAAATCATCGATTGATACATGATAAATTTGTAGGTGGTCAGCTCTAAAGTCCACTTCAGGTGTTTTAAGCTTGCTTGTGATGATTCTATAAGCGACAGCGTAATACAAGCTCAGTTACTATGTTTATCAATGTCACTTGAAGCGTCGGGAGAGGGGTGTGGCTTGGCTGAATGATGTCGTTGACTATTATCACATTCGAAATGCCAATCTGATGTTGCATTGGCTTGTATGATCTTGTTAAGCTAGGAGGGCATCAAGTCCAATTCCCTCATAAACTTCTTCCTTCTATCATGCATCCAGTCTGCTTAACAGCTATGAAAGCCAATGACCCACTCATTATGACATCCACCTTGAACCAGACCTCGTCGTTGGCACTTTTCGTGATGTAGTGACTATACATTTCGATGTTCTTGAGCTAACCACGTCCACCAAACCGAATCACGAAATTAGGATTTTTGTGATTATCCCATACAGGATGGAGAGAGTAACGATGTACTCAATGCACTCGAGTTCAGGGAAAATGCCGCCCAGAGGACCAGTTGCTTGTTGTGCGATCCCATCACGGGAGCCACGCACCTATGGATACCTCTTAATTATTCAGCGTTTATGGCCGCAAGTGGGATAGCGCTCCAGATGACAGAAGATCCGCATACAAAGCTACGTTCGCTGAAGATTAATTCGCATCCACATGCATCGGAAACATCCCAATCAGGGTTTGAAACATATTCACAGTCTTCTACCAAGAAGATGCTCGAGTTTGAGCGCATACCACCTACGTCTACCTACCTAGTTACTTTCACTGTCAAAGAAATAAGTTTTATCGAGGATGGCTTATGCAGAATCCTACTGCGAGCTTATGTTCCTAAAGGCTATAAAGCAAACTGTCGATATGCTCTTAACCAGGCAGCAAATGCTTTCTTCGAAGACATGTTGGATTAGGGTGTTAGTATCCCGATTATCAGATTGATAGTCTTGTGATTTGGGTTCAGGGACGGAGGTCGTAGAGCTATCAATTCAACATCTGTATCTTATTGTCTCCAACTGTGCTGAGAGGTTGATGACGGTAGAAGCTAGATGACAGGTAGTTCGAAGCTCTTCCAAGTTCTCAAGCAGCTTCCAGAGTCGGAGCATTGCATCAAGCAGAGTTCATACAATCCCTGGGATATACAAGATCACATCGCTTTTTCAAGAAGGGTGTTGGAAATAGCCATACAACATGCACGTAATGAGCTGGAAGCGGCGTTTACGATAGGCTGCTAGCGACATTCGCGGGAGTAAGAAGGGGCTAGAGGTGTTATGAGGACGCTGCGGATGTTGTGAACGAGTGCGTAGCTTGAATCGAAGGAAAAGAGGAAGACGAGCAGAAAGGTTGGAAAGGTAACGGGAAAGGTGCATTTGGGAGCTACTTTAGGGATGTGTGATATGAAGAATTCTGCTGCTGTTGTTGAGTACTGCGTTGGGTGCTTTTACGGAGAGGAATGAGGCGAATTGGGCAGGGGAAGTCTTTGGAAAGTTGGGCTTCGAGGTATGTCAAAAAGTCCTTACTTTTCATGGTGAGGTTTGAACTGCTGACAAAGTTATACTGCGTGTTTGAAGACGTACTAGCAGAGAACTGAGTGAAATAGAAGTTAAGGCTCAATGGCTGGAAAGGAATAGTTATATGGAGGGTTGGTTGGAGACAGGGCCCTTCATGTGATACTTTGCATTTCCCCTTTGATATGTTGAAAGCCATGAGAGACTGGCGAAGAGATCGATTACGTCGCCGTTTCAGTACCTTCAATGTGGTTGGTAATTGCTTGGATCACAGCACGTCGGACCTACTTTCAGTCCAGTGCCATAGTGCCATATTTCGGATGAAGATCATAACGACCACTAACTAGCAAGGGCTTGGGTGCAAGGATGGTGACTTCTCCCAGGAATAGCAGAGGCGCCCCCAAGCAGGTGAATTACTCATAGGCAAGCTCTACTAGAAGACACCTCGAGTTACGGGGAAGTGCCATCTGTGACATTGGTCAATTCGACTCTTGTCAAAATTGCTGCTGTGATTGATACCAAACCAAACAGACAAGTCGATCTCTCCACAGCGGCGGCACTTGCATATATTTCTATGACCAAACAATCTTCAGGTCTCAGCTTCACCAGTGGATATCAACATGAGCGAGTCGTCTACATCGGATTCGGTTGAAAATCTTCGTAACGCTACAGCTTAGCTACTAGCTTCGATACTTTGGGACATGTGTACGATTGAGGTGAAAGAAACATTGTCTCCCCTGTCGTGTAACAGGAAATGAAGTAAGGTACTTACTTACTAAGTCAAGGAACAGACAGATACGCTCGCCCTTACAACCGCAATCCTTATGGAGTTGCTACAGCCACACTATTTCAGCCCTTCGAGGTTGGCTGAAGATGCAGCATTGCTATATGGCCAAACAGTCAGTCAGACTTTGATTGCAATTAAGACAATTTTGGCCGCGAAGATGCATTTCAAAAATGAGCAACGGCTGAATACAGTAAGCGAACAAACAACGAAGTAGAGTATGCTCTATGACTGGAGTCATTTGACTTGACTTAACTACTGCTCGAGCCTGGGTTACACCAACTCTGCCTTGCAGCGTAAGTATTTGTACGACTCTTCAGACCCTTTACGTCGCACTTGCAGACACGCAAAGTGTACTGAGACGCTCGGGAGGGCTTGCCTCCCAACCATACGTTGTGGCACAATTCACATTGGGTCTACTCCAGTAGTAGGTATCCGCTTCATCTCGTGTTGTTTCAAGCTCCATTTGCTCGTGCATATTAATACGATAAATGCACTGGCTTCTCCAAATGCGAGCTGAAACAACCCTTCCTGCGGGGGAGCGTTCATGATTGGAGCGCCGATCAGAAACAGAGGGTGACTGAGTGTACAGATGATGATGTTCCATATCTCAAAATAAGAAGCCATTCTCGATACTTTCCTAGCAATGAACGAGTGAGCAGCGTATTACCGTGTGAGTACTGCAAGGCAGATGTCTTCGAGACTCCCAAATAAGGGTTTTATCGCGGATTTGCTATACGAGCTCCTTTGATATGCTCTGATGTCGTGCACAGTATTGTCAAGTCATTGTGTAGTAGGTCCGACGTATATGGTACGAGGTACGTGCATGTTTCAGCAATCCATCAATGTTGATACCAAGATTTCGTATAGCCTGCAGATGGATGCAAGCCCAAGTGATGGTCTTCGCTGGAGTTTAACAGTATGGGTAGCATGTTACGAAACGGGGATGCACATTCGCATGTTCCGAGCGCCATAGCAGAAACAGTTCTGAACCCAAGCCGAACCGATCGATCTATCCTGCAGATCAGGTGTGAAATCTACCGTGTTTAGACTCGTTTGTGAAGTGATCATCAGATATTTTCGGACATTGTCGGAAGTCCTCAAAACTTCTGGCCAAGCTGATTGCTTTTGTTTTGATCCATGTTCGGTACTGTAAACTATAACCAAGCCATTCGATATACGTCCTCCTTTGGCAAGAATCCAGCTGGTTTTCTACGCATTGAACGTATACCAGAGCGGGTAGCTATATAGCTGGCGTACTTCCATGAAAGGAGCCACATCTCAAGGCTGCATCATCCCTATCGAGCTTGGCAATAGAGTTCATCGAGGGTCCTGCATAGGCATGTCAGCCACTTGTCCAAAAGATCCAAGATACCTCGTATCCCTTTAGTCAGTGAACTCAGGATATCACAGAAACTCTCCATCAAAAGCAAGCCATAAGTCGTCTAGCAAGTCCATATTCGGAGCTTGGCCCTGCCAAGTCTATTTTGATCCGAAAATTCTAGGGATGAACATGCATTGTGAAGCGGTGGCTTCGATAGTGGTAATCAATACAAATGTAGTACATGAAGAACGGATCTCTGAACATTGCCTTGATTGGACCTTTACAGAGTTCACGCTCGTCGTCAAAAAAGTATAAAGAAGCTAACATTCCTCTCATCATCTACTCACCTCAACAACATCATACTCCACTTCTCATCAGGCTCCAATCAATCAACAAACAACATACCTGAAACATCTCTGATCCATCC
>Ga0073774_1000118_pt1 | contig 16531 bp, 21 predicted proteins | sample InSIn5gowninarea_FD_77487 | JGI IMG/M metagenome (GOLD analysis project Ga0073774, IMG submission 77487) | Clean room microbial communities from NASA Spacecraft Assembly Facility at Jet Propulsion Laboratory, Pasadena, California, USA -... ... | reverse complement strand
TCCTGTGCCATCAAGCTAGGTTGTTCTAGGGTTAGGGTGAGGTTCCGATGCGCACCTCGATTATTAGCCCACGCCGTTCTAGGGTTTAGAGTTTGGTACCCGAGTGGCTGCCATTTTCTCGTATTCAGATTCTTACTAGCAAGTAGCAAATAGCTTCAGGATAAAAGCGTGTCCTGGTCGCACACATGGACACAAAATCACCCTGTTTTGATGTGTCTTTTGCTTATGATTTGTTCTGCTCCCGAGGACTTCTATTGTCTGCAAGTTCGTCTGAGCATTGGTGCCTAGCATCAAATCAAATTACGATTGTTGAGAACGATGCTACATGACAGCTGGGTTTTTATGTATATAGGGAAGGATGCCAATATCAACATTATGTTAGGAGACATCTTAAGTGGATACATGGATGTATATAATATAGTGAACTGATGGAGAAACAATCTCCATGTAAGCAAGTTGAATGTTCTGAACATGTTCTAGGACACTTGCAGTTCTGAATGTTTCTCTAGAACATGGGGTGTTATTCCACAGTGAGACGCACTACAGAATTACAAGTATTCTGAACCGCTCTCTCTCTTTTGTTGATAGCTCATGCAACCCAGGGCGTCTTAAGTTACTTAATTTCTCGATAGCCCTCTTTCTAGTTTAAGCTGCCTTTTAGACTACGTGCTTGAACTTAATTTGTTTACTGTCTTTTTCTCTTGCTTGAGTAGTTTGAAAAACAATCTAAACTCCTGCATTTATTTTTATCTTTCAAAGAACATCACTTAGATTGGTGATTTTTCTGTTCATGTGTGCCTGCGTCTGACATCCTGACATTCTTTTATCTGGTGGTCAGTGCAGCTGGTAAGAACCTTTGGAATGGTAATTTACTGACTGGACTGATTAGCCACTCAGTTGTCTCTCTTTTTTTGTAAGGAAGAGTGTCTGATGTAATGTTTGTGGTCGATGCAGGAAGACGTTCTGAGAGATAACTTGAAGCCGGGCATCAAAGGTTTGGATTATTTTCACCAACGGCAACCAACCACTGACCTTGTCACTACGGCCAGGTATCCTCTATTATGGTGAGGTTTACTGACTGGACTGATTAGCCACTCAGTTGTTGTATCAGCAAAGCATATCATTTAAACTTTCTAACTTTTTGGTACATATTTTCAATATGACAATAACAATGTAGAGAGTGTAATATCACTCAACTAAGATAACCACTGGAATATGCATCTACTTAATAGCTTTTTTTCCTTTGCCTATTGATGAATGAGTGTGTAGGCAATAGAGAGAAGCATGCCATGTGTAGAAGAAGGAAATTTGTATAGTACTCTATTATTTTTTCCCTTGTTTTTTGCTTATCATGCATAGGCGGTGATGAAATTTCCATCTTGTTTGAGGTTACTACTTACTAGTTGTTCATGTTTTCACCAAGGTTTCTGGCTCGACATCGGGCGCTGCTGTTTCCATTGGAGAGGCCGCCGCCGTCCTGCTGCTTGGCTCCAACTACAGCGACAAGGTAACTCCTCTCTCTCCAACCCTGCTGGTTTGCTATGTACGGTTGCTGCAGATGATGATCCGCTGTGTGTTCTCACGAAGTGAATAGGCTAGATCTTCAGTGGTGGTGACCGGATGGAGCTCCGGATTGCTGCTGGCAGCCACCACTCCGGATTGCTGCTTCTTAGGCTGTGCGCACCGGCGCCGTCGCCGACGAGCTGCTGTTGCTGCCGGAGCAAAGGAGGCGTCTTCCCCGAGCTGAATCCTCCAGGAAGCGCTCTGGCCTGCTGATGTTTCTGCTGCTGTCGGGATCTTGTTCAGTATCCTCCGCCTCGACTGGCTCGCAGCCAACGCCGCCTACCTCAGCTGCACCCAAGCCGACGGGTTTGACTGCCACGGCTGCACCAAGGCCGACTTCTTCACCTACTACCCCGTCAAATGGGTCTTCTACACCGGTAATCCTCATCTTGCTGCTGCTAATTCAGCAATCTATTTGAAACTGTGCAGCAGCTTCTCCTTGGTGTCAATATGATGGGTTTGTGAACAAAGAAGAAGATAAGCCAGCTTGTTGCAAGCAAATAACATGCCGATGTGTTCTGTTTCAAAGCTGAATTTAGGCTAGAGTGGCATGCTGTTTACATCTAGGCACCGTGCTTTCTAGTATATGGTATTGATTTTAGTTTTGCCACTACGACTTAGGAGTTAGGACCACAAGTTAGGTAGCAAGCTTTGAAGAAATATATTCTTGTGATGTGTTTATCTCTTGTGAGCTGTTAGTTTACTGGAGTAGTGATGTTTTTTTGAGAAGCATACACCTATTTTATGCTTTCTCTTGATGTGTATCTCTTGCATGCTAACCTAATTGAGAACTTAATGTTTTAAGAATCTCTCTTTGGTTACAGTTGGATAATTTTACCATTTTAAATAAATTGCAAGTTAATACGTTGGCGTCGCTTCAACATCCCAATTTATGTAAACTGATCGGCTTTCATGCAAAAGAAGAATCTAGTGAAAGGATCATGGCCTATGAGCTTCTCCCGTAGCATTGTTTTTTTTACAGAGATCAGAGACCACTATAGTAATGTTATGGCAGGATAAAACACAAGTTAAGGGTAAAGCGTAATCCCTTTTTGAACTTAAATTCAGGGACAGTTTCTATATTTATATTACTGATGTAGCTACTATGGCACATTAAATTAGCAGAGACAAGCCGAAATCAGTAGTCCTAACATACTATGGCACTGACGTAGCTTGGTTCTTCTTGGTCAGACCTCTCTCAGACCAACAGGAGTCTAACGCATTATTCGGAAACAATATAGGTTCACTGCTTGCTTAAGTATCAGGTTCAGAACCTGACATAACATCTAGTACAGGTTCTGTAGAAATTCATTTCTAGCTCACAACACTTTTTCTGGTGAGCATTTAACCATCTATGAAGATCCAGTAAATACCATCTAGTACTCTGCTTCCAGTAGAAACAAACTGGTCTTCCAAAGTAGCATTACTAGAATACAACTGCTGCTGCTGCTTCTCTGTTTATGCTTGGAGCTGTGCAGATCAAGAGTTTCAATAAGATACTAAGGGGAGCTCTGACAGCAGGTGCCTCCATGAGATACTCGAGGAGGCCAAGTCTGACTCGCCGATTTCCTTCTACTCACATCTTGATTCTAGCGAAGGAAGTGACGACAAGGTAAAACATCCATTCTACCACTCAGTTGTAAATTATAATGGTGGAGGGATTTTGTTATTCCCATCTGTAGAACTAGTGTTCTTGTTTTAGAATCATTATCAGAACAACAGTTGTCTGAAGTTTGGATATGCTCTCAAGTTAGCACATGATAAAAGTTGCAGTGCAGGTCAGTGACAATGACGAATAATATTCTGCCAACATAATATTGACTCCAGATTCTGCCCAAAGCATATACTCCCCCTTTTGATGAATTGTTATCAAGAGAATGGCTACTGTCCTCTACATCATTTTGCTTTGTGTTTGACTGCGGCTGCTGTACCACAATATTGTTGTGAAGTCATGGAGTACCTAACATTACCTATCTGATTTCAGTTGTTATACTCCCCCCTTTGATCAATTGTTATCAAGAGTATGGCTACTGTCCTCTAGATCATTATGCTTTGTGTTTGAATGCGGCTGCTGTATTGTCCTGATGTTGTGAAATTTAACTTGTGGTTTAACTGAATTTTCAGAGTACATGCTACTGTCATCTTGTACATGCTACTGTCATCTAACTGAATTTCTGAGAAATTCCTAACTAAAATTACCTATACCTTATTATTTACAGAGGAGAACTCTAGCAGTGAGCGCCGACGACTCTTTGGTGGCGGCGCCGCCGGTTTTTGGTCACCGGACTTGGCGTGGACTTGGCAGCACCGACTTGGCTGTGGAGGAGCTCGAGCTCCAGGACGGCGACGCGAAGGCGCAAGCGCGAGGAAAAGGTCGACAGTATCTCGAGCGCCGTGAGGGCGTGATCTCGAGAGCGGGAGACCGTCGGGAGATCGAGCGGGAGGCTGGCGGCGCGAGTGCGCAGGCTTGAAGGAGGGAGATCGTCGGGGAGGCCGGCAGGAGGTCAGTTGGCTCCGATGCGAACGGGAGGCCGGTGGTAGCTCGAGAGGGAGGCTGGAGGGAGGGCAGCGGTGCGAGGGATGGCGGCGTGCGGCCGGGGAGGTCCGGCGGGAGCTCGAGCTCTAGCACGGCCTCCCTTTCGATGTGGAAGAGTCTAATTTTGATTTCAGATGCAGGGACCTCAGTTGTAAAGAATCAAAAAGTTGAGTTTTTTTTTTTGTAAAATAGCATTTGTTCTGCGCGCGCGTCATCTAAAGTGCGCCGGAGGGAGTAGTAAAGTTTATATGGTGGTTTGGCTAGATCTAAGCTTGTCTCCTAATATGCCGTATGATTTACATGTTAAGTGCAATTGTAATGCAATAGTATAGTTGACAAAAACATGTGCTTTGTTAACATTGAGTTTGTGTATGCGCTAGCTGTCCTATGATTTTCTTGTTATCAGTATCTCTGCCCATTGCAAGCTGGCTGTTGTTGGCTTGATGACAATTTGCTATTTGTTGTGTTTGGGTGTACCTTGGGTTAATTAGTACCCTCTATACATTTGAGGTCAGAGTAGTTTATTAGTACTCCACAAGGTTAATATTATTCTGAAACGTTTGTGTTTGTTTGTGATTTTCAGGTAAAGAAGAAATCAAGTCTGGCTGCTCCTGCGAGTCGGCGGACCTGGTGGTAGAGCCCAGCCCAAGGCGGCTGTTATGGCAAGGATGGGCGTCAGCAGGGTGACCGTTGACTTCCTCTACTTGGACGATGCCAGGGGCGAGAACAACTACGACCTGCAGGTAGCATACACTATCCAGGAGCATATTAATGTTATGATATCAAGCTAATGAGAATTTAGGGTGTACCATGTAATTAACTACTTAGTAGTATGCTTAGAATTGTTTTGGAGGCCAGACTTCCTGTGTTTTGGAGCCCAAACTTCCAGTATATTCTAACATCTTATTAGAGTAGGCAGAACTTGCATTGCTAAGAGTAACATGTGAATGCGATTACTTGCTTATTTGTAAGTGTCTGAATCTGACAAATCATATGTGTTATTATTTACTGTTGCTGGCCTTTTGCTGGGGCTTGCGAATCTATTCACTTAGCTACAATTGTATTCTGTCCACAAGTTGACGCAGATAGCATGTTGGATTTTGTTCTCTTAGTATTTAATTAAAATGACAGTGTGGCTACTGGAACAAGCTAATGTATATTCTTGTATAGCATTGTATGCACTCACTCTTTTTTTCAGCCAAAAGATAAAAATTGAAGTTAATTTTCCAAGTTGAAGAAACTAAATAATTAATAACTCCACTTGTACTTTCAGGCTTACATTTGCTTTATGCATGGGAAAGCTTTTATAATTGTTTGATAGTATAGCTGTGCATGCTTTGATTTGATTTTGTTCACGTCAAGTTGCTGTTCAGGTGGTGGTGCCCTATGGTGGTGGTGGTGGTGCCCTTTGTTGTAGTGGTGGTTCTGTCCACTGGAGCTGCTGCCGGCATCCGCATCGTCGAGCTGCTGCTGCCGGTATCCACTACAACCTGCTGCCCCTGCCTTTCTTCAACCCAGACGTCTCCTACAACACCACACTCTCCATCGGAAGGTCTCTCTTTCTCTCTCGATGCCTCCTTATTTCCCATGGATTACTGCACCCTATATGTTTGCGTAGAGTGTGACAGACGAATGAATGAGACTCCTGCACACAAAATTTAGATTTTTAGTGTGTCTAGCTAATTTCCCTATTTAAGATTTCAGCTTGTGCAGTTCTGCTACTTTGAGGGCAAATGTTCATTCTGTTTCTGAAACCCTCATGCCTGCTGCACTTTGATTTCCTAATCATCGCTCTAGAATTTTTTTTGCAGTCAATTAATGTTTCTGTAGTATAGTACACGATTCAAATATGAATTGTTCTGATGATAGTAAAGGACCTTCATGCACAGGGTAAAGATTGATGCTTTGGTCTTACGAAATTTGGGAGCTATTCTAAATCTTTGCCATTACAGTTCGTGTTGTAGGCCTCATCGTCATGTTTATCGTGTTCACTGCTTTACTTTAAGTTTTAGTATGCTTTATCTACGACTAGCTAAGAGCTATTCTAAATCTTTGCTAAGTGCCAAGCTTTGAGGTTAGATCTTATGCAACAAGCTTTTATGTCATCCACATCCAGTTACTTGATTTAGGCATTTAGCTAGTTAATCAGGATTCAGGATCTCATCATCAAGAAATGGATAAGCATAAAAGATGCACCACAGCACCAGCTGCATTGCAAATAATTTTCGTCACTTCCTATAGCCCACTTAGAAGTTCTATTATCTCCATTTTGTTTACAGGTTGCATGCGACTGTTCATGATCTTTTGACCTTGCGGTAGCTAAACTGAACCTTTCAACTGTTCATGATCTTTTGACCATGCGGTAGCTAAACTTAACCTTTCAATTCTATTGTCAGCTGTGAGCAGATTCTGGTAGTTGGAGCTGCGGCTTCTCCACCTGTACTTTGATGAGGAAGGCGGCCACGACCTGGTGGTTGTGCTGTAGCGCAGGTGGTGTGGCAGCCTCGCCGCCTGGGTAAACTGCCGATGACTCAATTGCCAGCAGCCATGCCATTGGTGGTATCTCCGGAGAGGACATCGCTGTCCTCGCCGCTACCGCTGGCATCCTGTGGCTCGGCCAGGACTTCTTCGAGCAGGTGCAAAAAGTTTGTAGCTCTACTGCACTCTCTCTTGCTGATGTCATGTTTAATCTGGTGTTATGGTTAGAATTTGTTCTATTGCTTTATGTTGGTTCTGTCTAAAGCGTGATTCTGTGGATGCATGTCAATGGTATGTGGTTTCTAGTTTGTCTCCTGCCATTTTTAGAGGACCTGTAGGTTGTATTTATCTAGGGCATGTGGTGTTAATTTGTACTTATGCCTACTAATTCTTTTTATTAGTAGCCTGGATATTTGCTTCTGTTAGTGTTAGTCAGACATGTATTGCTGGGAGTAGATTTGTGTAATCTCTTTCTGTGCTTCACTCCGGGACATGTTAAGATCGATTTAAATTCTATGCTCTGGTAAAGAACATGTAAATATTGGTTGTAACCACTTGGTGGAATGCTTGGAATTATCTAGTCTAAGGAAACAAAGTATACTCTGTCTTGTAAATCTGAGATTACCTGTTATGAATGTACATATATTGAGCTCCACATTGCTGAATTTTATTATCCTTGATTTTAAGTAAATCTGCTTGTGTTTGGTATTAGACCAACAATACATTACCTAGAGCATGTTACCACTTTTTTTGTAAATAAAAAACTTGTTTGTACACCGATTTTATCTGGAAATGTTTTATTACTCTAATATTATTAAATCTGGGGGTTATAATCTTTGATGTGCTGGTAGAAATAATACGCAGATTTGTCAGACATTATCTTGAGCACCAGTGGGGGAGAGATTGAGTGGGAGGTGCTGGATTGTACGCCGGTGAGTGCCGACCACAGTGGCGCTTTAGCTGGCGACGATGCAGGGCAGTGACCAGCGTTGGCCTCCCCGCTGTCTGGTCCAAGAGCCAGGAAGCATTTGGAGCGCCCCTGCCCTGACCTAGCTGAGTACCCAAGGCTGCTAGCTGCTGTGGTTGCATGTCTTTGTCAAGTTGGTTCTGCGAATAGGGAGGTAGCTCCCTCATTTATTTCTATGCCTATTTCTAGTGTTTTCCTGTCTGTGATATGCTAGTTAGTTCTTCTCTGAATTACCAGATGCAGCTTAAACATTCATATGTACCTCCTTTTGGTGAAATGCTTAGGAATCAAGTTCTAGGAGGTTTCGTGATTCGGTGGTCCTGGCTGGCTACAACCGGTCGCTTTGGCTGCGGCTGCCATCCCGAAGCTGGACCTGGAGCCATCCTCCAGGTGTGCTGCCGCCGTTACAAGGAGGCCAACATGCTGCTGCTCTCCTCTGACAGCAACTGTATGTGATGATGCGGGGGGGACTCTGACCGACCTGCCGCACGCCGGTGAGTACCATGGCATATCCTCCAGGACCCCGTCTGTTATTCTCTTGCTGATGCTGCGGATTTTATCTGAGGATGGTGGTAGAGCTGAACCCAAGACGGCTGTTATGGCAAGGATGTGCGTCAGCGGGGTGACTGTTGACTTCCTCCACTTGGACGACGCCAGGGGCGAGAGATACTACGACCTGCAGGTATCATACACCATCTAGGAGCATATTAACGTTGAGATATCTAGCTCATGAGAACCGAGGAACTACGTAGTAGTATGCTTAGAAATTTTTTGGAGGCCACACTTCCCGTGTTTTGGAGTATTGTGATATTTCTAACATTTTATTAGAATAGGCAGAACTTGCTTTGCTTATTTGCTTGAGAAGAATAACATGTGAATGCGATTACTTGGTTATCTGTAAGTGTCGGACACCGACAAATCATATGTGGTATTTATTGTTGCTAGCCTATTGCCGGGGCTTGCAATCTATCCAGTTAGCTTCAATTGTGTTCTGTTCACAAGTTGACGCAGATTGCATGTTGGATTTGGTTCTCTTAGTATTTAATTAAAATGACAGTGTGGCTACTGGAACAAGCTAATGTACATGCTTGTATAGAATTGGATGCACTCACTCTCTTTTTCATCCAAAAGATAAAATTGAAGTTAATTTTCCAAGCTCAAGAAAATAAATAATTATTAACTCCACTTGTACTTTCATGCTTAGATTTGCTTTATGCATGGGAAAGCTCGTATAATTGTTTGATAGTATAGCTGTGCATGCTGTGATTTGATTTTGTTCACGTCAAGTTGCTGTTCAGGTGGTGGTGAAGCCCTCTGTTGGTGTTTTAGTGGTGCTACTGTCCACCAGAGCTGCTGCTGGCGTCCGCATCGCCAAGCTGCTGCTGCCGGTATCCACTACAACTTTCTGCCCCTTCCTTTCTTCAACCCAGATGTCTCCTACAGCACCACATGCCATCGAAAAGGTCTCTCTTTCTCTCTCGATGCCTCCCTATTTTCCTTGGGCTACCGCACCCTGTATTTTTGCGTAGAGTTTGACGGACAAATGAATGAGACTCCTGCACATAAAATTTCGATTTTTTTAGTGTCTCTAGCTAATTTCCCTAGTCAAGATTGCAGCATATGTGGTTCCTCTAATTTGAGGGCAAATGCTCATTCCGTTTATGAAACCCGCATGCGTGCTGCACTTTGATTTCCTGCTCATCGGTTTAGTTATTTTATGCAGTCAATAGCCTTTTTTATCGTTCAAACATGAATTGTTCTGATTATAGTAAAGGACCTCCATGCACAAGGTAAAAATTGATGCTGTAGGCCTCATCCTGATGTTTATCGTGTTCACTGCTTTATTTTAAGTTTTACTATGCTTTATCTATGACTAGCTAAGTACCCGCTGCGTTGCAGCAGTTCTCTCTCATTTCGCTTTCAACCTTTAACGGTGTCAGCGTGTTATGCTATTGTGCAAGATGCTACGAATATTAAGTTATTAACCCATGCTTAGTCTGTATTGTAGTTGATACATATTATCATAGAGCCAAGCTTTCAGGTTAGCTCTTATGCAACAAGCTACTTGATTTAGGCATTTAGGTAGTTAACCAGGAGCTCATCATCGGAAAATGGATAAGCTTAAAAGATGCACCACAACACCGGCTGCATTGCAATTAAATTTTGTCACTTCCTATTGCCCACTTAGAGGTTTTATTATCTCCATTTTTTATTTTACATGTTGCATGCGACTGTTCATGATCTTTTAATCTTTCGGTAGCTAAACCGAACATTTCAATTCTGTTGTTGGTAACAGGTGCTGCGGCTGATCCGCTTGTACTTTGATGAGGAATGAGGCCACGACCCGGTTGTTGTGCTGCAGTGTTATTGGTGTGGCGCCCTTGCAGCCTGGGTTCACTGCCGACGACTCAACCGCCGGCAGTCATGACTGCCACCGGTGATGTCTCCGGAGAGCACACCGTTGTCCTCGCCGCCGCCACTGGTGTCCTGTTGCTGTTGCTCGGCCAGGACTTCCTTGAGCAGGTGCAAAAAGTTCGTTGCTCTACTGCACTCTCTCTTGCTGAAGTCATGTTTAATCTTGTGTTATGGTCGGAATTTGTTCCATTGCTAGCTGTTGGTTCTTTGTAAAGCGTGATTCTGTGGGTGCATGTCAATGGCCTCTGGTTTCTAGTTTGTCTCCTGCCATTTTTAGAGGACCTGTAGGCTTTTTTGCATTAGAAACTTTGATCTTATTTGCTAGACCAACATATCATTGGCCTGCCTAGCAGTACATCAGTTATGGCATTACTGTGATAATTATTGTTTGATAACTATGTGCTCATTGCTTGATACCTCGTTTTATTCCTGTAGAATTAAAATGGATTTGATCTTAAGTTTGACAAGCGCCTGGAAGTTTATCGTGGTCATGGCGTGGGGGCACCTATTGTGATGGCAGAAAGTTAAATACTAGCACAATACCCGTGCGTTACTTTCTGGATTTCTTGTGTATTCAGAACAAGCAAAGATGATGCTAATTCCATGATTTCTGATCAGTTCATCCGGTAGCCAGAGGCCCAGAGCCACTTGCATGATCTGTTCCATCCTCTGGTTACTTCGAATTTTCAGTTTGCACTATGCGATTAGTATAATCAGTTCTTCTTATCCTTAATTACTCTTCTGAACGTAGTTTCTTTTTATTCAGAGTTCTCTTTTGTTGGCTCAGTTGTTAGTAGTCCCGTTCAAACCGGTGTTGTACATGCCAAATTGACTGAAAGTTGCAGCATTGTAGTTGTACCAGGTGTTTATAGTGGCAGTATATACAGTGATATGGTATGGTAACCCTATTTTATTGTCCCTATTTTACCAGGCTTGCTGCTGGGGCAAGCAAGGGAGGAGGAGGACAGGGGCACCAGCAGCCCCCTATGCTCCAACTCCAATATCATCAATGAAATTATCATCTGAAGTTCTTCTTGACCATCCTGTTCAGTGAGAATAAATGTTAGCACCGCCAACTTGCCCAAGGATATGTTGCTATAATGCAGCGAAAATGAACTGAAATTCTCCTGGGATGAGTAAGAGATTAGCACTCAAAGCATCATTTGGAAATAAGATACTATCCATGTAGAGTTTCGCTTGAGATAAACTGTTGGAACATTCAGTTAATTTGTCCACTACTGTGTCACTATAATTGAGCAAAAATGAACTCAATTTTCTTGGCATGAGTAAGACATTATCAATCAAAGCATCATCATTAAAAGGTAAAACATTAGTTGCACAGTAATCTAAAATAGTATCACCAGTGCAATAGATCAAGCACTCTTAGCATCCAGAAATATCAGAACCGATCAAGGAGAACAGTTTGATATCCTAAGCATAAACTACAGATATCCCACTTATCGCTTACATGCAAAGGTTTGCTGGCAAAATTAAGACAATAGGGTCTTGATGGAACCAAAACAAATAAGTTGCCTAAACACAACTGAATCCATGATAAGTGCACACATTTAATCATACAAACATCATCAACTTAATCATGTTCAACCGATAGAATCGTCACTCCAATGTAGTCAACAGAATCTGAACTATCATAGACAATCAGTTTGAACAAATACTGAAGCAAGGCCAGGTTTTTGTGTGTGTTCTTCCCCCACGAGGAAATGAATAAATTCCCAGATCTCAGTTATTTCCATTCTGGATCATGACATGTTACTGCAACTACAATCATCTACATCTACATGTATCGATCAATTCAATCTTGGGTGTGTGTGTACTACCTGCGTGTTGTCGTCTTGGATGGTGCGAGCGAGGGGGACCTTGTCGCCCCTGGCTCCGAGACTGAATCTGTCCTCTGGGTCTTGCACGGCTCTGGCGTGGTGGCCGGTAGCAGCAGCAGTAAGCCAGAGTGGTGGCCGGCAGCTGCAGTTCGGGGAAGACGCCCTCTTTTGCTCCGGGTGGAGGCCGGCCTAGTGGCGACGTGGAGGCAGTGAGCCGGCGAGGGCCACCACCGGCGAGTCGACCTGGTGCGGGAGAGAGGGCGGAAGCTGCAGCTCGGAGAAGACGCCGTCCGAGGAGCAGAGGCGACCGCACCGGAGAGGGGGCGCGGGGACAAGCCGGTGCAGGAGAGCCACTCGGACGGCAGCGCAACGAGGGGAAGACGCCGTCGTAGAAGCAGAATCCACCGCACGAGACCAGCTGGTGCAGGGGAGCCAATCGGACGGCCGTGCCGGCGGGACGAGGTCCGGCAGCAGACGTGGCGGCGTCATCCCCATCGGATGGAGCGGCTCCCCGCCTGCTGCTGCTTCGCCACCTGGCGTCACCGACGCCTACCAGCCGTTTCTTCGCGCACGGGGGGCGGCGGAGATGAGGAGCCGCCGGCGACGGAGGGGCTGGGCTGGCCGGCGGTGGCAGATGAGCCGGCATGGTTGGAGGTGCACAGGGTCGACAGGGGGCGCGAGGTTGGAGACGCACGGGACCGGTGAAGGGAGAGAAGTGGAGGAGGCGCGGGGATGCGGTGGGCGGCGAGGGCTGCGCCGGTGGAGCGGCGATGGGAGGCTCGTGAATGTTGGGTGACTCGGGAGTGAGCTGGGTTAACCCTAGCTCGACTGCTTGAGTGGGCTTCAGCCCAATAAAGCTCGTTTTGGACAGTTTGGTCCATTAGACTACTTTACCAATTAGCTCAAACGTTTAGAGAGTATAAATAAATTTTCCCGCCCAACCTGTAGCAAAACCTTAGGAACGCCCTAGAAAGCTCCTAGAATCATCAAACCATTCCAACTCTAAAAAAAGGGTATGAAGTCACAACCAGAGCGGTGAATCCCAAGTTAGAGACCAAAATTCTCGATTAGAACCTAACTTAAGTTACCGAGTATGTAGACTCCTAAGCAAAGAGTCGCGGGACGACCCACGCAATAAACCTTAAGTACAAACTGTCAAACCGATTTGCCCATGAAAAAACTCAAAACCAGTTGGTTAACTCCTTAACTATTTAAAACCTAGGTGTCTCGGGGATTAAGAGGCATGTCAGGTGTAGCAAGCGGCTTTGAAGGTGACAAGCAAGGGCTACGAGCGGGCGAGAGGTTGGATGGCGTCGATGACAATCACGCACCGGTACCGGTTGGACACCTCCGGCTTCTTTTCGATCGAGTGACGTACGCAATAACCCCCGCCCGCCCGTGGCATACTAAAGATGAAAATAATGATTAGTGCATGTCTAGAGTACACACGAATCTACACCGCGGTGTACCTCGAAACAGGCTTTCGCCCCGCTTTATAAATAAAGCCACAACGGCCAAACCGATACAAGGTGGAGAGGAGAACCCCTTACAAGCAGATGAAAGATAAAAACAGAAAAACACGGGAAAACAAAACTACGAAAACAAAGAAACAAAACCGAGTCGTATCGGGGCTCCACGACGACGCCCCCAAGAGGGTAACGACGCAAGGCGCCGCCGCTGTCGAGACCGAGAGGTCAAGGGTTTTCACCCAGAGCCATATCGCGGGGAGGATAGCAACAACGACGCCCCCAAGAGGGTTACGGCACCCACAGGCGTCGCCGCCGTTGGCGCCGAGGGGCTGAGCTTTCGCTCGGAAAAATCCTCACTACGCTCCCAAGAACTCTGCCGCCCGCTATCCTCGAGTTAGGCCTCCGAACCATGATCTGGGAGCCGCCGAAGCCGAAGCTCCGCCGTCGCCGTCGAGAATCAACACCGCGGTGTACCGAATTGACCTCTTTTTATTTATTTTTTAGAGCAAGCTAGAGATCTCGTCGATAGTACGCCTTCCAGCTGTCTTCGATCTCGCCCAAATTTTTACCATGCACCTATGCACGGCGACGAGAACCAAATCGTTCATGCCTTTCCTAAATTAATTCGATTTCTCGCTCACAAAAAATAAAAAAATCGATTTCATGCATGCATGACTCGTTCCATGGGCTGGGCTTCATCAGTACCAAAACAACCCAGGTATCTTTCATCTTCTCTTACAAAATCGATCCAAGGACTGCCGCTCTCCGTCACGATTTCTTCTTCTTCCTCCTCCTTTTGCTTGCAGAAGACTTAATTGCTCCGTTCCGATCCTTTCGATGGTGATCAACCCAGCTAACTATTGCCTCTCTTTCGATGATCTTCAAAAACCAAGCACACCAATATCAGCTAGTTACGTACGTAAATGCATACGTACACGCTGCGTGTCATCGCTAGCTGCATGCTTTATGTAAAAAAGATTCAATCACTTCACCAGCCCGGCCGGCCGTACGTGATCAGATCTCCCCTAGCAAGCTACAATACAAAACATTTCGTAATTATTACTTATATAAAAAATCAACTTTTTCCAACTACAAGGATCCACATCTTCTATACGAGCGTGCTAACATAATAAAATTATTACATCGAGGTCTATCGACACAAGAGCAAGCTAGCCATTGGCGCAACGCTCTTGATCGGGACCCGGCATGTCGTTGTTGAAGAAAGTCGTCAACTCTCTTCGTGCACGTGCCCTAAACACAATAAACAAAGAGCCCAAGTTGTCGTCATTGCACTCTTGTATTGATCCAAATGTTCTAACACCAAACCTCTAACACACATATATAGGACGAACGAGATCGGCCACCACTTCATGGCAACATCGACCGGATGATTCCCGCCCTCTCCAACGACACCAACCACCGACAAGGAGCTAGGCGAGTATACCTAATACCTTTCCTCACTAATGTCATCTTACCCACCATAGCGTCATTGATCGTTGATCAAAGTCTACCTTTAGGGAACTTACTGTAGCGAGGAGGGAGCCGAGACATCGTGTCGTCCTGCTACAGAGGAGGACACGATGAAGGAGGTGGTATCGCAACCATCGGCGCCTCCAACATAATGGATGGCGGCAAAGAAGATACATGTGCCTCGCTGCCACCGCATCCTGGTCCCCGACATGCAACAGACACACCGCACACCTCTGTTGTGCGCACGAGTTGGTCCGGTGAGCTCAAAGGAGCGCCACACATCGCTGCATGCGCGCACCGGCAAGCAAGCCATCCTTTCCGCCATGGTTATGCCTACTGTGGAGTGGAGTCGCAGGCTCTCTTGTCATGCAAGCCACAAGTTCTGCCCTAGTTAGCTTTCTTCATCTCTTCTCATCATAATAAAAACTGCTACTCTATCAAAATAAAGGAAAGCCATCATATATCTCATTTATGAAAACATCATGCTCGTTGGCGGAGGGGAGCAAACGAGTGACATCATCATCGGTATGTTTGTCTAGCCCGCGACTGATGTATCTCATGACCATCATTTTCCTTCATGATGAAATGTTGGATCACCGTGATATACTGATCGACCGATAGTATGGCGGGTTAGAGTGAGGAAGGGGACGTCGGCAGATGGTTGATTTCTCGTCACATTCGTCACCGTGGTATGCATGCATGCGCGCGTACTTGCTTTTGGAAGCCGCAACACCACCAAAGTGATCATCAAGGTATCAAACCCGGGCGTATTTTATTTTGGCGTTGAAAGCACGCAACCCGAAGCGACACACTCAACCTTTTTTCAAATTAAGAGCCAACAATTGTAAACAATTGGATTGCTAATTCCCAAATCATCGGAATTGGAAACTTTGGCATTCAATGCAATCTAAACCCGAAGCGACACACCCAAACACGTTCTCGCGACAGAAACCGGCACACCCTGATATAGTCTTTTTTTTTCTCGATTTATCTGAACCGTCCAAACTGACGGATCCAACGACCCCAGCAAGCCTCACGCTTTCTTCCTCATTCATTCCCATCGAGCGGAGCGTAGCCTCGATCCCCATTCCGCATTCCCATCGATGTGCCGCCGCCCACCCACACTCCCGCGCCGCCGGCCCATGTCCTTCCTCGCCGGCCACCGGATCCAATCCCGCACCAGGTCTCGCCGTCTTCGTGGGACAGGGACACCGCCGCCGCCCCGTCTCCCCTCCGCCCCGCGCACCGCCACCTCCCCTCCTTTTTCCCTCCTGGACGACTACCCAACGGACGAGGAGAGGATGGAATCCTCACCCCGCCGCCGACCACCGTCCGTGCTGGCCGTAACGGCAGCTGCTCCGGAGTGCTGGCCATCGAGCTTCCACGGGATGACCAGGGCGGCGCCGGCGCGGTCGTGGCTCTCGCCGGCATAAGTGGGCACGGGAGGAGCCCGGGCTGCTGATGCTGACGGCGGCCACCTCCCCGAGCTGCTGCCGGCGGCGGCCAAACCCCTCGAGCTGCTCTTAAACACGCCGGCCACCACTCCGGCACCCACCTGCATCCCCAACCTGCTGCTGCCAGTGAGCTCCCCCTCCCTCTCCGTTAATTCCTTCCAATTTCCCTTTCTTTCTATCATGCTGAACGTGTCAGCGGTGCAAATCATGAACAAAACTCCTGTGCCATCAAGCTAGGTTGTTCTAGGGTTAGGGTGAGGTTCCGATGCGCACCTCGATTATTAGCCCACGCCGTTCTAGGGTTTAGAGTTTGGTACCCGAGTGGCTGCCATTTTCTCGTA
>Ga0073774_1000117_pt1 | contig 16548 bp, 7 predicted proteins | sample InSIn5gowninarea_FD_77487 | JGI IMG/M metagenome (GOLD analysis project Ga0073774, IMG submission 77487) | Clean room microbial communities from NASA Spacecraft Assembly Facility at Jet Propulsion Laboratory, Pasadena, California, USA -... ... | reverse complement strand
GTGGTGACGGTTACGTATTCGGTTGTTAGTGCGCTGTTGTCTGAGGTGTATGCTTTGTGGTCTGTGTGCGTTGGGTAGGTTGTTGTTATTGTTGGGTGGTTGGCGGTGGAGTGGGTGAGGGTTGTGTTGAGAATGGTGTGGTGTGGGTTTGGGTGGAGGGTTGTGTTGGGTGGGAGGATTTCTAGGGGTGCTTGTGCTGGGGAAAAGGTTGGGAACGAAACTTCGTCTGCTTCGGGTTGTGATATTTGGGTACCGTTCGAAGCGTTTGGATCCTCCTTGGGTGGTCCATATTCTCGTCGTGTTGATTCTCTTAGCAGTATTGTTGCCCCATTTCTGTATTGTGAGAAATTCTTTTCAACTTTTGCCCTCTCGATGCTCAAGCCCTGCTGTAGAATGTCTGTTCCGATAGGACAACTCTCAATGTCCATGACTTGCCGTTTGCCCTTCATGTTGTACCCAATGACTGGCGGCTCTTGTAATGTTGGTCTTTGCTGCCCTCTTGCTCTCTTCGGCCCATCAAAGTGTGGTGTCAGCTTCGTTCTATATCCATATTCCAGCGGACTTCCCATCGTAGGCTCAACATCGGGAATCTGCTCCGGCTTCAAACCTGAGAAGTTTGCGAATGCCCGCTGTACAATGTTACGTTTGTGCTCAAGCTGGTCAGCGTAGGGGAGCATCTGAAGTTGACATCCGGAGCATTTGGCGAAGTATTTGCACTTAGGGGTTATGCCTTCACGGCTCTGAGAGGGACGCACAACCTTGATGAAATCTGCTAGGCTGTGGTGACCTTCCCATTTCCACACTTTGGCTAAAACGCGGTCACCAGGAACAGCAAAAGGCACAATAATTATGTGGTCTTTTGCTGCATTATATGAGAGTCCATCACCAGTAGACGATAGTTGGACAATCTCAAGCTCGACTTCTTGGCCCAATTCGGCTGGTTTTTTGAGCTCACCCAAACCTCCTTTCGAGAATTTCTTTGAGGTCCTCGAGTCTAGCTCTGGTTCTGCTGCTCCTTCATGGTCATCCGTCGGTGCACCAGCGTTCTGCAACTGTCCGTTTGTTTCGCTTAGTCTAACCTTTCGAAGCAATTCGGTAACCTCAAAATCAATAATTTCATCGTTGCTTCCCTCAGGTAGAAATCTTGTATCACTATCGATTTTCCGACGTTTTCGCGCGATCTCTTTTTGGAGATTACGCTTCATATTTGATGCTATCTTAGCGGCATTGTACAGTGGCTGTGGTGGTAGTTGATGTAGTGACTGCTGCCCGAAGTCTGTCCAACCAGAGTCGATGCCACGAGCTGCTACAGATTGATGTCTGATTACGACTGATACGTAGAACAGTCTTTGAGGTTTGAGGGTTGATCTAAAGGATGAGCGCACGAACATCAGATTGTTGTGAATGAATTGCGCGATGCTGTTGGCGATGAGATGGCACGAAGGTAATTCAGGAGGAAAAGATTGTTTTAGGACATTGTCCATCACGTGCTTTGTATCCAATGGTGCCAAGCAATAGTCTTTATGCCTTGCAGCCTGAATTTCGGTCAAAGGCCTTTCGATCCAGCTGGACGGTTTTGTAGGTCTATCAGAGTTGTTTTATGCATGGCAAAATGTTTACTGCTACCAGGAATTGCATGGAGTTCGTCTTCGAAAGACGATGAGCATTTATTCACAATCGTGGCCTATGCCATGCACCCTGGAGCGAGCATTCCTAATTGCTGACCTGGGCCGACGCTGAAGTCCGGGAATTGTGAGCTGATGGATGAGAACCGATCTCGTTCGCCTTTGAATGTAATCTTAAATGTTATATGTTCACAATTTGACTTGCATTCCTGGCATAGTTGGCCTTCACAGCCTACTCAGGCATACAACTTTCCCCAATCTGGCACAAGCACCATCTTTCTCTTCACCTGCCCCATAGCGTAGACTCTCCCAGCCTTCTCCATTCCTTCTTCACCAGCAGCATCAGGCACTCCAGCACTCTCAACACAGATTACGTCCTGGAGGAAATCTACTTCCGTACCATATCGAACTTCCATATCTGTGCCACCCCAATCAAGTGTGATTTTTCCCGATTTATGGACATTAAGTTTGCCGACGAAGCCGTGAGGCAAACGTTCCGAAACTGCTGATGAGGCTGTGAAAACTGATGGCGATGGTTCGATTTTATTGTTTGAAGGGTCATTGCGGGTGTTGTCTAGGTCATTGGTTGTGGAAGATGTCCCTGGCTCGGCTTTGACTTGTACTCCGTCAAGACCGTCGGCGTCCATTGCATCTCCATTCGTCGTCACTCGGTCCGTAGGATTGAAGAGCTGCGGAACAAGAGGAGGGAGTTGGAATAGAAACATTCTGTCATGGTCTGTTCGACTGAATACTGTTTCTTCCTTGCTATCGATGGTCTCGTCACTGTCTGACTTGTTCTGAGGGTGTAGAAACTCTTCTCGTAATTTTTCGATGTCCTCATTCATACGTAGGCGCTCCGCTCGTTCTTCGATCGTTTCGGTGAGCAATTTGGAATCCTTTATTCGAGTGTCGACCTTCTTCAGCAGCTTCTTGCTCAGTTCCGGACTTGATGGAGGGTCTTTCTTCACAGCTACGGCCAGGTCATCGACCTGCATCTCGTCCATATCGACGTCGATGATAGCGTTGTTGTCGTCAGTCTTACTTGGCTTGATGGTTTTCTTCTCTTTGCCAGCGTCTTGCAGCTCTTCTACCAGCGTTCTAGCAGCACGAACGGGTCGTAGACCGAAGGTTGGTTTCGACTCTCTGGAGAAGCGCCGCTGTTTACCCTTTTGACTCACGATCGCATCGTCGTCCTCATCGCTCGAGATCCATATCCGCTCGATGTCTCTTCTCGGTTGATCTTCCAGATCCTCATCCGACACAGGCATATATTCCTCTTCGCCCTTTTTGCCTGCGCTTCTGCCACCGACCCCTCCTCTTCCCCCTCTGCCTGTACTCTCACCAGTAGCGCCGAAATTCACGGCCGCAGTGGTAGCATTTGATGTACTATCAAGTCTCGCACCTGGATCTCCATCAAGTGCTTCACTGTGGCCAAGGTCCACTGTCGCTCTCGACCTATCTGGTCTCGCACCCGTACCTGCACCAAAGACACCAATTGGTGTAGCACTTGTCCGGTCAGTCTTGTGGACAGCCGCACCACCTCTTCCACCACGTCCGCCTCGTCCTCCTCTTGGTGTAGACTTTGCGACAGGCGTGGCTTCTGTGACTTGTCGTTCGGCTTCACGTTCGGCTTCCTTGCGCTTGAACTCGTCCCTTTCTGCTTGTGTACGTCGCTGAATGCCGGCTCTAGGCCTGACTGGCCTTTTTGCACGAGCTGCACCGGATGATTCAGGCGTTTCGTCGGACATCTTGCGGAGGTTGGAGTTGGAAGGTTGATGACTTGAGGGTTATACAAGAACAATCTGGGTTGTAAAGATGAAGAAGGTCTGCTTCACGAGTTGTTTGGCGAATTGCTCGATAATTTCAGTGTTACCGAGTAATCATTCTGCTCGCGGCTGTCAAGAGTTCAAACTGCGCGGTACAAACAGACGATGCAAGTACACTACAATACTCACAGTGACCATGGAAATTCCTGAGGCTAGCGCGGAAACTGGAGTTTGCTTTATCTTATCTTATCTTAGCTTTGCCGACAATTAGCCATGTGGCTCCACATGTCCAACGTCATCTCACTCCCACCGTACTATATTAATAGCAGTTGCACGTGGTAAGAGAAATCTGAATATGGCCAACGCGACCTCAAAGGTGAAGGTATTCAAGTCATACATCGTTATTTGACTGGCAGGCGACAGACAGCTAAGAAAGGAAACCATGCTTAGAAATGTCCCACCACAATTACCCCTCAGATAGAAAGCCTTAGCAAATATGAGAACCGCTCAACTAATTCCATATCCATCACTCCTATATTCATAAAACCCTGCCGCTCAATATAATTGCTTTTTGATAAAGGACGCAAGCATAATGTAATCCAAGCATACCAGGCAACCATTCATGTCGTGAAATTCAATCTCTAGTCACCACCAGACAAATTCTGTCAAGCCAACCTCATGCAGATCACTTATGTCACCTCTTTCGCTTTTTGCTTGGACTTCCTTGAGGCATGGGTTCAACCGACATAATAGGCGTGCCCATGACTTCAGGTTCTGCAAAAACGTTCTCGTCCGACTTCTTAACAGGTACTCCCATATGCCGTCCGTAGCGCCCCTTGCGTCCATTGCCTTCATCCTCGCTGACACAACCTTCAACACCGATGCCGGCGTCTTTGCATCTGCCGCAAGGGCGTTGTCGATCGCATCCCTTCTTGCTCTTGCGGCACCTCTGACATCGGGGTTTGGTAGATAGATCCTCCTCATCCACGCCAAGCTGGAAATTGAGGGATGAGGATGAGGATGCCTTACGAGCCTGGCCAGGTAATGCTGGTGCCTTCATAGTGCCAGCCATTCCAGGAAGCTTGCCAGGCTTGGATGACGTATGCGTTCGGTGTTTTCCAGGCTTCAAGCTCGAAATCGAACTGTTTATAACGACACCGTTGGGCTTCCATACGCCACTACCGCTGGGACCATCATGTGTCTTTGTCTTTATTTTCTTTGTCTTGGAAGGACCATCATGTTCATCATATTCACTCTTAATCTGAAGTTCATGTTCGTAGTCCTCATCTCCTTCATCAAGGTATTTCCGATGTTTGGGAAACCCTTCGTGGTCACTGTATTCATCACTGTCGCTTGTGGCTCCAGTTGAGGAAGCAGCATCAGCAACTCCGCTGAATGTGTCGTCTAATGTCGAAGTTGAGGTGCGGCCGTGTGAGTAATTTGATGCGTCACCCAGCGCTATGAGTGTGCGTGCAACATCCTCATCTGAAATGCAGCTCGCTACTGTAGGATCAGGTGTTGGTAGAATACCTGGTCCAATCCTGCCCTGTGATGTGCTAGAGTGTCTTTCTCGCAGTCGATGATTGTGCTGGTTGTTAGGCGTCGATATATTTGCACCATTGTTATGCGCATTAATTCCATTACTTCCATCGGTATGACCATGGCTTCGTGGCGAGAGGAGAGGAGGCGCACTCATGTCATAGAGTTTGGTTGATTGAGGCAATTGAAAGGGTGAAGGGCCTTCGTGTGGAAGGGATCGACGTTGAGGGGAGATCGATGATTGTGATGCAGTTACAGGCACCTGAGGAGGCATGAAGAGCGGCAAGTTCTGCGAAACAGTTAGCAACACTGCTGCGCCATAGGACACTCATGCCATACCGAACTGTCGAAGATGTTTCCTCCTCGACGACCATCTTGTAACACATTGACAGTGCTGATATCCGAGCTGGCAAATTGTTCGCTTCTGGCCTTTTTAGATCCGGAGATGGAGCTTTGACCAGCGTCACTATCACTGTGTCCATCCTCCCGATAGCTGCCGTGGGCACTCGAGCATCTACTATCAGCATGAGAGCCTCTTTGCTGTTGCGAAACACTTCGCCGCCCTCTGTCCCTCGAAGGAGATACGCTGCGCTTTGGGATCTGACGAGACGAAGACCTCCTACTTGGTGACATAGAATTGTCACGCAAGTGTGGAGGTAGAATCTGGAAGGGTTCACCAAGGGTCGGTCGATGAGGTGAGTCCTGACCATTCACAGCAGGTTGAGAGCCTTGTGCGGATGCAGTAGATGGTTGGGATTGGCCTGCGACACTTCTCACATATACGGTTGTGTTATGGGAGAAGTTGTCGTAAGAGGCAATCAGGGTATTACCAACAGCGTCCTCGAAGCTGACGCCATTCCCATCGTAGATTCCATAGAAGCTCTTGACCGTTGTGATGATTGACTCGGTTGTGTCATGTGTGTTCACCAGAACTCGGAGCGGGATCCGAGCTCTTGTCTTGGACCTTTCGTCCAGCAGCAATTCAAAGCACACAGATTTCGCGGGATGTTTCTGAGTTGACTCCGGCCCATCCTTGGCCAGCAGGCTCGCAACCTGCATTGTAATAACAAGTGTGTTGTTATTTCTCGAGTATTATGGCAGGTCGTGGTATAGGTCAACTCCTGGGCAGAATAACTGCGAACAATAACGAACTCGGAAGGTGCAGTCAAAGAAGGGGTATTTTTGACTCGATTTGGGATTCAAAGTGCTGCAGATACGTTAGCGACCCGATACTAGAAGCCTCAAATGATTGCGATGGCATGAGAGTGACTTGTGGTTAAGGTGCCCAGTTTAGTGGTCGTCCCAATGTAGGTTGGGGGAAATCACACAAGATGAGCTAGGTAGGCTTACGAATACTGATATGGCTTCGTATATAATGCGCAGTGTCGTGTCCGAGGTAGTAATTTCCGAATTGCTTGAGAGAGGAGAGGGATTGTTCGTAAGGGGATGGTCGTTCGTGCTCAAGGCATGGTCATCCGGTAAGTAGAACGGATGACAAGCAGTAACGACAAAGAGGTAGTGGGCGTTTTTCCCTCGAGATGATCCTTGATCACATTCAAGCGAGCGAAGCGCCAACACCTTAACAAAGGAAAGAAGGCAGTCAGAGAATGATAAATGTTGGTGGAGGAGAGGTTGAAAGGAACGCAAGGTGCAGAGATGACCTTCCGGCGCTGAGACGGAGGTCCACCCACAGCGGCTGGCTGATGCGCATTACAATGCTAGCACATCTACATCCGCACTACATTGCTCGATGAATCTACGGTCATTACATTATTATGCTGCCAGCTGAGCATGATGGCAAGTACCTCTTGTCGGGAGAGGTTTGTGGACTGTAATCCACATTACGGCGGCTGTGTAAGGGATATATATGTTGAGATACTCAATGAATCTCAAGAAACGAGAGCGCTGAGTGGATGCACAAGACTGTTGCATCTGATGCTCAACGTCTCGAATGGATAGCATCAAACATTGATGATGAGTTTGAGCAGAGTACACAAGAATTGAGATGTTCACTATAGACAATGATGTGTAGTATGAGGACCTTTGCAAGGTCGCAAGCCCCTCACAAGCGGTGTTGGTCGCGAAGCATGGATGCAAAAGCGTGGAGTTGGCTGCGCTAGGAGACTGGTGCACGATGGCGAGCATTTTTAACAAGTCGTGTTGTGAAAGGGCCAAATCTGCGTGGGGAGTTTTCGCATCAAATAGTCGCACGAATCAGTTGACAGAGGTGATGCTTGCAGAAAGAGAATCGAACGGAAAGACGCCCACCGAGCTGCACGGGTGCGGTGTCACCAGCCAGGCTCTTCCCATGTGTGAAAATGATTCGTTAGCTTGCGTTATCAGCACCAGACAAAGCTCACAGTTATTCGTGATCTGGATCGAGCGAAAAACGATCGCCGAAGCGAGCGGCAGACAAAGTGTCCCATGTGCCTCACTTTTGCTACTTGGTAGAGTTTCCAATGCATAATAAGATGGCGTGTTACACTGCTGGTGGTCACTCTTGGCCGCACAACAGCTCGAGCAGTACTGCACCTGTTCCGCGCATAGTGTCAGTATTGCTAAGAGGTGGATGTCAAACGTTTCCAGTCTCTTGTGAAGCAGCATAGTACACGGAGTAGGATGGGATGATTCGTTGATGAGGGATTCGTGGTGTAAAGCGACGGCGGTCTCAAGTGCTTCGTGGCGTCGGATGAAACCGCTCCCCACATGTGTTCCCGCGTAGCCATTGCCTTTTGTTCCGTGATGTCCTCATACATTACCTGTTGTTTGAAACCTTATACGCTAGAATCATTCGAAGTTGACTTCCACACATACTGTGGTCATAATTGCTTTCGTCGTGTATTAAGCACGACCACAATGCGCCCAACGGAAAAAGGAAGATTTGATCCGCCGGACGAGCAGTGGGAGCCAATCAAAGCTCGGAACCACCCGCCAAAGCAGTTGACTCGATCAACATCTTATCTCCAATGAGCCACAACGAGATTGACGAAGAGATGCGCGACACTGACTGTTAATGGCAACCAACAAAGAATAGCACAAGTCAGAGGGGTCGTCCTGGACTGCAGCGATGATGTCTCGGATGTTTATGTACCGAGACTATCGAGTGGAAGAAGAACAAAAAATATGATTGTTGCACAACGAGCTTGGCCACGTCAGAAAACTTGTCTCCGGTATTTTTGACGGAGAAGGAGTGTTGACCATGTTGGTGGCCGCTGTCAGTCCTCAACTTCACGCTGTTGTGTATCATGATAGGCTAGCGACCAAGGACATCTTCGGTAGACTCCAACGCGCTAACAGCTGAGTAGCAGTGAGTATCACTTGGTGTACCTGATAACAAAGCGATATTCGGATATGTGGTATTGAAGGCTGCATAGCTGTCATGGCTGTCTTTAGAGTGATTGCATTTCACAATTGCTACGGCGAAGAGGTCCTAACTCGAAGGCACGTTGACGCTCAGGTAACACCACTCAAAGTCATGTGATATCGAGCACTTAACGCGGTTGTGCAAGGGCGTTGCGGACGCGATTTGACAAAAACCTGTTTACTGGATACAATGCTCACAATCCTGCCGACTGCATCGTTTGTTGACTGTAGAAACGTAATTTGATACCACAAGTATCCATAGTCAAATTCTCACAGTCGTGCTTGCTTGTGGTGGATGGTAGCCGCCAAATATTGAAAAAGAACAAGTCATGGTGAACCGCGACGGGACGTGGTTAGTGACGTATATATAGATGCAATCATGATCCGCCATGCGCTGTGTTTCAAACTCAGCAGTTTATTGGTCGATGCGGTTACCATAGCATCACGGACAGAGCCGTTTGCGCTTTCCCCTTTACACGGTAGTTGTTTACCATCACGTTTAGTGCACTGCTCTATGAACCTAGCAACCTCTAATTTGCAGCATTGCTTCGCTCTCTTCCAACACGAGTCTTATTTCTTGTATCTTTTCGATACTCGCCAGCCCTTCCCGCCGCATTATTCTACATGCGTTGAGATTGAAAGTCTTTCTACCGCGCACCACCTCTTCAGGCGTTACCATTCAGCAAGCTGCGCGTCGTCGAACATCCACTTGTGCAATGATTGCTTAGCCTCGAAGCGCTGTCCGCATAATCAACATACATCCGAAATCATGGATGCAAGAGTGAGTGTCCTAGACGTGTTAAAATCTCCCTTCCCATTGTTGGACTTACTATCATCTCAATTCACTTTCTGTGAAGTCCTCACCGTACTAGCTGAGGACAGTCCGGCTAATTTCACCCTTGCAGCCACAACGTCCTATGCGCACTCTGCGCGTTTTGAACGATGAGAATTGTCCTCCAGTAAACCCTCTACCAAAAACAATTCACCAACGGAACAAATCAAGTCCGGCTCTTACTACAGTCAACCAGATGAAAGGGAATGCTAAGAGAACGGCTTTTGGCGATGTCAGTAATATCATTGCATCCAAGCGGATCAGCAAAGATGACTTCAACGTGATCTCCAAGGCGTCACAGGTTCCAACAAAAGGGGGACAAACTCTCCAGGAGCGGAAGAGCGCAGCCAACCTGTTACGCCCTGCTCAGAGACCCTTGTCAGTTTCCAACTTGAAGAACTTCCTGACAGGCTCCAACACAGAGGTTGTCACCAAGGTCCCACTGAACGACAGTGTAACTACACAGCAACAAGCGCATCCTCGAAAGGTACTCTCTAAACGCAACACCACCATCTTCAAGGATGTCTCACTCAACACAGTACAAGAGGATGACATCGCACAGAAGCTTCAGCAGCCCCAGATTACCATCCCCTCTGAACTCCCATCTATACCATCTCTGGCCGAGATCGATGTCACTGAGCTGAGTTCAAATTTACAACTACCTCCACCTATCTCAACTGATACTGTCGATCCGATCAAGCTCCTCCCACCTTCAGATATCAGCCTCCCAGGCATCCAAGAAGTGAACTTACACGAGAGTCGTTTGTCAAATGAAAGTGACGGGAGTCATGCCAAGACCATTCCGGAAGACACATATATACCTTCAGAACAACCAATTGTTGAGGATAACCAAGCAAGCAAAACACAATATGTTGATGCTCTGCCAGTGTTGCCGGAGGAGGTAGTCATCGCAAGTGCAATCAAGCACCCTGAACCGGTGAGCTACCAGAATGTTCCTCGGAGCCTACAGCATATCTACCAACCCACACCCGAGCCGGAGGAGTACTGGGAGGAAGAGTACGACGAAGCATACGACGAAGACGGCTACGTAACCGCCAAGTCGTTCCGCTCGCGAGGTGACAATACTACTGGTGGTGCTACAACCATGCTTGAGCCCTTGTTCAGCAAGAAGATTCAGCACGAGATCGAAGATGCTGCACAACATGTGGAGGCTAATCGAACGGCAGAAGATGTCGAGGATGAAGGTTTTGATACGAGCATGGTGGCAGAGTATGGGGACGACATCTTTCAATACATGAGAGAGCAAGAGACACGCATGATGCCAAACCCACACTACATGAACAATCAACACGAGATTCAATGGTCTATGCGAGCAGTTCTGATGGACTGGCTGGTCCAAGTGCATCACCGATTCAACCTCTTGCCTGAGACACTATTCTTGTGCGTAAACTACGTCGACAGATTCCTCTCTTGCAAGGTTGTGTCACTCGGCAAGTTGCAATTGGTTGGCGCCACAGCCATCTTCATAGCTGCCAAGTACGAAGAAATCAACTGCCCATCGGTTCAGGAGATCGTCTACATGGTTGACGGCGGATACTCTGTGGATGAGATTTTGAAGGCCGAGCGATTTATGCTCACAATGCTCCAGTTCGAGCTCGGATTCCCTGGGCCAATGAGTTTCTTACGACGAATCAGCAAGGCTGATGACTACGATCTCGAGACCAGAACACTTGCCAAATACTTTCTCGAGGTCACGTTGATGGATGAGAAATTTCTGGCTTGTCCGCCCAGCTTCGCCGCTGCTGCCTCGCATTACCTCGCTCAGCAGATGCTGAGAAAGGGAGAATGGTCAAAGGCTCATGTGTACTACTCGGGTTACGTGGTCTCTCAGCTGAAGCCAGTGGCACAGGCAATCCTCGAGTGCTGTGAAGATCCTCGCAAACACCACCAAGCTGTTTTCAACAAATACTGTGACAAGCGTTACAAACGTGCATCAGCCTTTGTTGAGACAGAATTGCAACGTGGATTCTGTTTGCCAGGTACATTCGTCGGCAGACCAATCTTTCAGCCCCCATACCAACCATACTTTGCGGTGGAAACCTACGCATAATCTATTCGTCAATGACGAAAGACCTTTCCTCAATCGAAATACCACACAACCAGCAGTCACCGGGCTCAAAGCTAGCATATTCGGTGAAAGGGAAGTTGCAACTGGTGTCAGGACTATCCGACGAGTTGGTGGTAATTAAGGCATGCCATACCTACGAGACATACGACTTCATGAATATTCTTGACTTGAACATTGTGGCGACAGGCGTTCGGTGCTCAAAGAAGCTGAGCAGGTACGCCCGGGCGTCGTTAGCAGACTTAGTATACATGCCTAGTCACACAGCGAGGTGGACTGCCAGGAGAGGCTATCTCTGCAAAACATAGACCAGGAGGCATGATATGCTAATGCATATCCTAATAATGATTAAGTTTAGCAGACGATTTGACTCTTCCTTTGATGTACTGTAAGGACGTGTTGCCCATAAATGATGGCAGTGTGGTGTATGAGTTCGCCTACGGCACTGACGGTGACCTACCCCTGAAACACACCAAATTTATTCAGCCACAATCTCGCCACACTCAAAACAGGGGAAAGTTCGGAGTATTCACCAAGCCTTCTGCTTCAGATGCAGGAAACCTAGAGAATTTGTATTGTGACCACCTTCACCACAGCTAGAAGATATTCAATCTTGCGCTACTCATGAAAATCCTCTCGCAAGTGAGAAAGTATTGTATGGCATTAGTGATCAAGCTCCTACTTGATTGGTTGAAAGAGGGGTGAGGTCAAAAACTTCTATGCCGAATTAGGAATAGTCTATCTATCATTGAATTTTGCCCAATTGCCTCACAGTAACAACATTTGTAACACCTGTATCAGCATTTCTCAGATCTAGGATACGCTGCATTCTGCTGGCGAGAAGTCATGGCTGTTCTTATTATGATCACCATCCGGTAGGTGTGTTTCGTGATTTTGGATAATTTCCGTCAAGCTTTGTAGCATTTCGGGGTGAGATGCCGCCGAAGAAAGGCGCCTCTGCAAAAGGTGCAAACGCAAAGAACAAGAGCAGTACACTCACGAATGAGGGAGATAACATCGTCTTCGAAGATGACAGTAAGAAAGGAAAAACCAAGGGTAAGTCTAAGGAGCAGCAGCAGCCGGTCGAGGCAGCAGGGCCTCCTAAACCTACTACGAAGCAGCTCATAGGAGGTGCCTCATGGACAGGCAAACTACCCGTGAACTTCTTGTCCGAGCATTGTCAGCGTCAAAAATGGAACAAGCCGGACTACTCGATGCGGCAGATGCCGGGTCGCGATGGACATGAGAAGTTGTACAGGTCTGAAGTCACCCTATCAAAGACCGATCCTAAGACACGAGATACTACCGCTTTACCGACCTTTCGAACACCGCAAGTATTGCTAACAGCATCAGAGGAGCCAAGTGCACTGGAAGCCAGGCATTTTGCTGCTGCCTATGCCTTGTTCCGCGTGAGTAGTATGAAGAACATGGCGTCGGTAATGCCGCCAAAGTACCGTGATTTATGGAAAGGGGAATTCCAACTGATCAAGAAGGACGATGAGAAGGAGGGAAAAGCCTGGTTGTACGATGCTGATCCTTTTGCTGCTGAGTCGAAGCGAAAGGAGATCCACATCGCAATGGACAAAAGGAAGGTAGAGCAGGAAAAGAAGCAGGAAGCACTGGCCAAGAACCCAACCTTAGCTTTGATGAACAGCAGCAAGGGGAAGTCATGGGAAAATGCGCCAAAGATTGAAATGGGTACGAAGATTCGTGCGGACATTGAACACCTGATCAGGGAGACTGCTGTATGGAATCCTTATGGCATCAAGATTGCGAAACAGGATCAACAAAAGATTCTGCACACATTGACGACAAGAGGTTTCCGTCGCAGTCATGTTGAAGAAGCCCTTCAGTACTGCAAGGACGAGGAGGAAGTCCTAGAATGGTTACTGATTCATGTTCCAGAGGATGATCTACCCACATTCGCGCTCCCTGCAAATTATAGTGCTGGTATCAGCCTTGCGAGCGGCGATCTGGTAACAGAAGCAAAATTGAAACGACTTGCTGCAGCTGGCTATCCACGGGATCTCTGTGCTCAGGCACTCCGCGAAGCCAGCAATGACGAGCAGCAAGCGGCCTTGTGGCTGCAAAGCACTTTACACTCGGTCGTTGTTGTTGACGCGGCTGACGACGTGGAGACCTTGGTTGAGTGGGAGAACGAAAAGCTGGTTTTGGAATCGATATATGCGGATAGGTACAGTTCAATGTCCGAGAACGATTGCTCGATTATTCTTGATTTGCCAGCACTTTCGACTATCGTACGAATCATCGTCCCTACAATAGGCTATCCGCAGAAATTACCAGCTGTTCTGATCGAGTCTACAAAACTGCCTGCATACATTCGTCTGAGCGCGACCAAGCAAGTGCTGCAACACGCACAAGCCGATTTGATTGGAACACCAATGGTCTTCTCGATTTGCGAATGGCTTGAGCTGAATTTGCAAGGTATTGTTGATCACCCAATGAGTCTTAGTGAACTTCATCTCGCAAGCCAACCTCTACCATCACATACACCAAAGCGACAAATCCAATCGAAATATCCAAATCATGCACGACCAAAGCGTGCGCAAATCGATACAAGAAGCAATGACACAGTACTGTCGGCGTGGAAGGAGCGGCAAACCAGTGCACAGCAGCAAAAAATGATAAATGCTAGAAAAATGCTACCTGCATGGGCAAAGCAGAACGACATCCTTCAAGCGATCTCGAAGCATCAAGTTACAATCGTTTCAGGTGAGACAGGTAGTGGAAAGTCTACACAAGTGGTACAATTTGTCCTTGATCAGGCAATTCAGGCCCTACAAGGATCTGCTACCAACATCGTTTGTACGCAGCCAAGGCGAGTAGCAGCACTTTCGCTAGCTGATCGAGTCGGAAGCGAGCGATGTAGCTCTGTTGGCGATGAGGTCGGCTATATCATCAGAGGCGAGTCCAGAATATCGGTGAGCACTAAAATCACGTTCATGACTACTGGTGTGCTTCTTCGACGATTACAGACTTCTGCAAATATGCAGGAAGCACTTACTACTACCAGTCACGTTTTCATCGATGAAGTGCATGAACGATCACTTGACACCGATTTCTTGCTTGCGCTGCTCAAAGATGCTCTCAGCGCTAACCCCAGGCTGAAGATTGTGCTTATGAGTGCCACTCTGGATGCTGAGAATTTCTCCAACTATTTCGGCGGTGGTAAAAAGGTAGCACACGTCCATATAGAGGGCCGTACATTCCCAGTCACGGACTACTATCTTGAAGATGTGCTACAATCTACACGATTCCTACCATCAGCTTCAGAAGACGACGAAATACCAATTGGCAAAGCAATACAAGCTTTGGGTACTGGTATCAATTACGACCTCATCAAAACTTTGGCTAGTCAAATTGATCAAGAGCTGGGGCATGCTTCTGGTGCTATTCTCATCTTCCTACCTGGAACTCTCGAAATCGACCGGTGTCTCCGAGCGGTGTCAACCATACCAAATGTCCTCGCTTACCCGTTACATGCCTCATTACTGCCAGCCGAACAGAAGAAAGTCTTTCCACCAGCACCAGCCGGTAAACGGAAGATCATTGCAGCAACCAACGTTGCTGAAACATCAATTACAATTGAAGATGTCGTTGCTGTCATAGATACAGGACGAGTCAAGGAGACGAACTATGATATTGCTAGTAATATCGTACGACTTGCAGAAACTTGGGCTTCACAAGCAGCTTGCAAGCAGAGAAGAGGTCGAGCTGGTCGTGTAAGGGAAGGAACATGTTATAAGCTCTTTACCAAGAATATCGAGCTTCAAATGGCTCCAAAACCACTTCCCGAAATCCAACGTGTGCCACTTGAACAATTATGTTTGTCAGTCAAAGCAACCGGCGAAGACAGGGACGTGTCTACCTTCTTGGCTGGCACATTGACACCACCTGACCAAAGCGCCATATCCAATGCACTATCTGTATTGCACACGATGGGAGCACTGGAAGATAATCGCCTTACAGCTCTTGGAACATACCTTTCCATGATTCCAGCAGATCTAAGATGTGCAAAGTTGCTCGTCTATAGCACTCTTTTCGACTGCCTCGAACCATGTCTTACAATCGCATCGATTCTCACCGTCAAAGATCCTTTCGTTTCCCCTCGTGACAGACGTGCCGAAGCAGATGCTGCAAAAGCTACATTTCCAACAGGTCATGGTGATGTCCTCCTCATTCTGGCCGCCTACCAGGAATATAGTATGCTTTCTCAAGAGCTTCGTTACCGCGATCTCCAAGCTTGGTGTAATGAGAAATTCCTCTCACTCACAACGCTCCGAGAAATAACTTCAACACGCTCCCAACTCCTCGATTCTCTCAAAGACGCAAATTTGGTCTCACTAGGCTACCGCTCTCCAAAACACCCATCCCAAAACACATCTCCTCTGCTCCTACGAGCACTCATCTCAGCAGCTCTCCAGCCACAAATCGCCGAAATCCGCCTCCCAGACAAAAAATACATCCAATCTCTCACAGGAGCAAAAGAACTAGACCCCGAAGCCAGAACAATAAAATACTTCATCCCCACCCCAGCTACACCACCATCCAACACACTAGACACCACCACCAACCCCACCAACCAGCCGCAACAGCACCCTCACCCTCACCACCAAAGAGTGTTCATCCACCCCTCCTCCCCACTCTTCCACTCCACCCCCTCAACCTACACCACCCACCCCACCTCCGCCACACACCTAACGTACTTCACCAAACTATCCACCGGCCCCCAAACCCAAACACAGACAGCAAAGACATACATCCACTCCCTTACCCCATTAAACCCGTATTCCCTCCTACTCTTCGGCGGACCCCTACGCATCGACACCGACGTCCCGGGCGGAGGTATCGTGATCGCAGACCATTTCCGTGTGCGAGGGTGGGCGAGGATTGGTGTGCTTGTGGCTAGATTGAGGAGGTTGTTGGACCAGGAGCTTAGGACGGCTTTGGGCGATGGTGATGGAGAAGCAGAGGGGAAGGGAATGAGAGAGGGGAACGGGAATGCGGGCTTGGGGGATACGAGGGTTGTGAATGTTGTGAGACGGTTGGTCGGCTTTAATGGGCAAGATCGGTGAGCGTAAGCCTATCCAGGGTAGGGGAGGAAGAAGGTTTGATATCCGTGATGGGATGAATGAATGAATGTTTAGACCACTAGGAGGTGCGTACCTGGCTACATCTTTACATACTTACTTGCGTATAGAGATGAAGGCCAAGATTTCAAACTCAACGCCCGATCTGATCTCACGCTGCCTCCGTACCTGATCTGTACTTACCTGCCTACCTACCTTTTTTGTCTACACACATAAGTACCTCGTC
>Ga0073774_1000115_pt1 | contig 16566 bp, 14 predicted proteins | sample InSIn5gowninarea_FD_77487 | JGI IMG/M metagenome (GOLD analysis project Ga0073774, IMG submission 77487) | Clean room microbial communities from NASA Spacecraft Assembly Facility at Jet Propulsion Laboratory, Pasadena, California, USA -... ... | reverse complement strand
TTTCAATATTGGCAGGATTGTAGTGTATGCACTGGATTCTATCATGTAAAAGTGTTTTAGATATGCATTTGGTCAAACAAACCAATCCCTCTATGTACTTCAATGTTGATGGTGTTGATTATTGAATTCCTTGGTCATGACCTTAGTAAAAATGTACCCTTCACTCGGGAAAAATCATTGATGAGGCGTGTTAATCTTTTTCTACCTAATAATATTGGTGTGTGGGAGAGAGTGGGGCTATAAAAATGTTGAATTCTAATAGCAATAAAATAGAAAAGACTTAAATCAAAATGAAAGATGCACCCTTACTTGCTAATACTATATACATGAGGAGGAGGAGGAGGAGGAGGAGGAGAATGTTCCACTTCTAGTGGAGACAGATTTTGAGGAAGAGATTGATATTTCAGTGCCACCACCTCCATAGAGACATGCAACTTAGACTAGGGGGGACAACTCACTTTGGCTTTCACCTCAGCCACGTTACCTTCCAACTCAGCCTGAGCGGTTGGAGCTTCCACCCCAGGCTCATCCCGAGTACCTCCACGACCACCTATTGCTTCTAGAGGAAGAGTGGTGCCCCTTGCCCATAAAAGGGGTAGAGGGAATAAATGATTCCTATCATTTATCATTGTACTATGTAGTATCTAGATGCCTCGTGATGATTCATCTCCTGAGATACATTTTTTGATCATTTGATGTGATTTTGTATCATCCTATCAGGAACATGTTTCGGAATTTTCAATTTAGTTTCGATCTTGTAGCAAAGGAAATGCTGGCACTACTACCTAAAAGATCCAACATTGCATTCATCATTGTCATTGAATGATTGTTGTAATAACTAGTTATATGATTAATATGATTCAAATGTTCTAACTTCTACTTCTAAACTTCTAGTTTTTAATAAATGTAGATCTTTATGTATTTTTTTAATATATATAAATTTTTTTATATATATATATAATTTTTTAATATATATATAAAACGTGTCCTCTGTGTCCTATTTTCGAGGTCGCCGTGTCCCATGTCGAATACTCATATTTCCATGTCCTCCGTGTCCCGTGTCCTTGTGTCATGTGACTTAGATGGGATTCCTTCATTAGAGGAATTTATTCCAAAAGTAGCCAAAACAACTGTGTACGTGCAGTACAGAAGTCCTCACAGTGTACTTGGGAACAAGACACCGAAAGAAATGTTTTTAGGTGAGAAACCAGAGGTCAACCATCTCAGAATATTTGGTTGTCTAGTATATGTGCATGTTCCCAGAGAAAAGAGATCGAAGTTGGAACCTTTAGGCAAGAAGGATATATTTGTTGGATACAGTAAGAATCGAAAGCATATAGAGTCTACATTCCTGGTTTCAGGCAGATTGAGACTAGTAGAGATGTTACTTTCGATGAGGATGCAACTTTCAACAGATCTAAGCAGAATCACTCAGATGAGGTTCATGATGAGGAGCTTGAAGCTCCTAGGGTAACAGATACAGGTGCAGGAGAACATGAATTAGAAGATCATGATATGGTAGAACTTCAGAAACCTGAAGATCCACTTCGAGAAATAATTACTTATAAGAGAAGACCGGCTTGGGCTCGTGAGATTATTCAGGATGCAGAAAAGTATGGTTCTCTAGATGGATCTTTCAGAGAAATCAAAAGACCCAGAACATATTCCAGTACATGGCTTTGTTATCCGACATCATTGATGTAGAGCCTTTCAGTTATGAAGAAGTAGTTGAGAAGAAAACTTGGAAGAACGCGATGCTTGAAGAATATCGATCGATTATGAAGAATGATGTTTGGGATATAGTTCCGAGATCAAAAGGGAAGTCAGTGGTGACTTCTAAATGGATCTACAAAATAAAACTTGCAGCAGATGGAAGCATTGAGAAATACAAGGCAAGGTTCGTGGCTCATGGGTTCTCCTAGAAAGAAGGAATAGACTATGAGGAGACTTTTGCTCATGTAGCGAGGTACACTTCGATTAGAGCTATCATGGCGCTAGTTGCAAAGTTCAGATGGAAGCTACAATAGATGGAGGTGAACACTGCTTTTCTAAATGGTGTAGTTGAAGAGGAAGTGTATGTGGAACAACCACTAGGATTCGAGACACATGATAGGAAGACGTGTGCAAATTAAAGAAGGCCTTGTAAGGTTTGAAGCAAGCACCCATAACCTGGTACAGAAGAATTGACAATTTTTTGATGAGATTATGCTTTACGAAGAGTAAAGTAGATTCCAACCTCTACTATAAGGTTGTGGATGGTGACCAAGTGATATTGCTGTTATACGTGGATGACCTGTTTCTAACAGGGAAAGAGAAGCTTATCCATGACTCTTAAAGGAAGCTTGCTATCGAGCTCGAGATGAAAGAGCTGGGTATGATGCACTACTTCTTGGGTCTAGAAGTGTGGCAGAAATTGGGTGAGATTGTTCTAAGTCAAGGAAAGTATGCTGTGGAAATTCTAAAGAGATTTGGGATGATGGATTGCAAATCCATGTCTATGCTGATGACAACAAATCTAATGCTATTGAGTGATATTTCATCAGAGATAGTGGATGCCACCTTGTACAGACAAATGATTGGTTCGTTGATGTACTTGACAAGCACGAGGCCTGATAAATGATTTGCAGTGAACACCTTGAGTCAGTATATGGTTGAGCCGAGACATGTCCACTTGATTGCAACAAAGCATGTGCTGAGGTATTTGAAAGGTACAATTGATTATGCCCTTCGATATGTTGCAGATTGCGAGTTCAGATTGGTGGGCTATACAGATTCAGATTGGGCCGGTAGTGTCACAAATCGGAAGAGTACTTCAAGATGTTGCTTCAGGATGGGGTCAGTAGTGATTTCCTGGCTCAGCAGGAAGCAGACCAGTGTGGCACTTAGTATGGCTGAGGCAGAGTATATAGCCGCTTGTTCATCATGTAGCGAAATTCTGTGGCTTTGGAAGTTGCTTGCAGGGCTATTTGATCTCGAGTTGGATGCGACTTGTATCTTTTGTGACAATCAAAGTTGCATAAAGTTTCCCCGAGAATCCAGTGTTTCATGACAAGTCTAAGCACATCAACATCAATTATCAGTATATCCGTGATATGGTGGAAGAGGGAGTTGTGAAGCTCCAATATGTTGCCACAGATGAGCAGGTCGTGGATGTGTTGATTAAGCCGTTGTCCAAGGTAAAGTTCGAGTACTTGAGGGACAAGCTTGGAGTGGTCTAGAAGGACGTCCCTCGTAAGAGGGAGTGATGATTTATAGACCTGATTCTGGTGACAGTGAGCATGACAGAATGGGGCAACAATGGGTAGTCATTTACGGGCATGTGATCTTATCATCCAGCATGAAAAAGGGCTGGCACTGTAAAGAAGTTCTCATTCGGCATGAAAAAGGGTCGGCACTAAGACTCTCACCCAACATGAAAAATGGTCGGCACTGAGACAAGATCTAGTCTGAGTGGACTAGAAGGACAATTTTGAGTTGAATTGTGTGTTATGAAAACCCCGTAATGACATAAGGTCCGAAAGGACACCAATACTTATGAGGTTCGGAAGGGACAATTAGACTATGCCCACTAGAGAGATGCTACTGAGATCCCAGATGAATGCTACGATTACAAAACTTATAGAGATGTAAAGATTCAACAAGTAAATGGTCATGATGCATACAGGAAGAAACTGTGATGTGGATCGTGCCAGAAGAATACCTTCCTATCTGAGAGGGAGTGTTGAATAATGTGCAGCTTCAGAAGATATTCGTATTGTATTTGTATCATGTATAAACCCTAATGGAATATTGTATTGTTGACTAAAGAAAATAATGATAATGTAATATTATGTTCTCTAAGTCTAGTATAAATAAGAGTCTTGTATTTGTCATTTGATCATTCATCTTGTGGAGTATTACTCTCCTAAGTTTTGCGCACTTGTCCTTGGTTTATAGCGCACTTATGAGAGAGAGAGTATTTTAGGGTTTATTGGTTGGTTGAGACCTAGCGCTAGTCTTCTTTGGTATAGTGCTAGTCTCCTCTTTTCACAAAGAGCATCATCTTGACATTGTACTTGGTTGATCTATATAATAGAAGTTCTGCTGGGTTTTCTTCTCCATGAGGGTTTCCTAGGATAAAATCTTGAGTACTTTGTGATTGTCTTTCTTTCAGTGATCGTACTGGTGATAATGATAAAAGAACATTAACTTGTTTAAAATCTCAACAATACATCACTCCTGCTACCTCTAGAGAGCCTCTCGACTCTAGCTGGAAGACGACAGTTCCAACCCCCTTCACTGCATGCTTGGTACACGTCCCACTATTCACATAGCCGTATGAGTTCGTCTCTAGAACACTAAGAAGCATCAAACTCACTCTCGTCATATGGCTAGATGCGCCATTGTCCACAACCCATGCATCAACATCCTCAAGCCAAGTACGATTATCCCTGGTGCCCAAAAGGTGAGGGCCCAATGAGAACTCGTTTGCAAATCTTGCTACAAACTTCTCATCATCATCTGTTGATGATTTTGCATCCTTTCCTTTACCTTTCTTCTTGCTTGGACATTGACTCGCATAGTTGCCATTCTTATGACATGAGAAGCCCTTATCTTACTCATGTCCTTGTCTTATGAGGTAGCCCCTCCAGTGGGCTTCTTCTTGGCTTTCTCCTTACTCTTTCTTGCTAAAGCAAGGTTCACCTCTTCTTCCTCCTTCTGCTAAGTCTCATGTAATGATCCCCTTCGGATCTCCTCCCTGATGATATCATCCCACATGCGCTCCCACTTGGGCAGATTCTCCTGTGACACAATCTCCTCAACGAAGACATTCCATGGCTTTGTCACACCATTCAGGGCCGTCCTCACCATCTTGTGATCGGGCACTGTCTCCCCAACAACACTCAACTCATCATGCACCTGCGTGATCTTGGTAAGATAGGTCGCCACTGTATCTATCTTGGACATTTTGGTATTCTTGAGTTTGTCCCTCAACACCATTTTCCTGTATTCTTTATCACTTTGATATAACTTCTTCAGAGCTTGCCACATCTCCTTGGCTATCTTCTTCCCCGATATATGGGGGATTGTCTGATCCCTTATAGCATCTAGAATCAGTAGCTCGTCCTTCTTGTGCTCGGCAAGCTTGTTTGCATCAGTTGGTGGTGTTACTGCGGTACTTGTAAATTCCCACAAGTCATTTACAACCAACAACAACTGCATCCTATCGAGATTTGTAGCTCGGACAAGTGTCTTCCACATTGGCTTGGTCTCTAGCATGTGGGAGAATGTCCAAAAGTGGCCCCAAGAACATTAACTTTATTTTTATAAAGTTATAGTGCCTTTTTGCATTATTGAGTAAAGTGACTTAAGTTGTGATAATGAGAGATTATATCACAACCGTAGATCTTATTGGCCTAAGATTTAATCTCAGCCATTAGATCAAGGTTTAGGTCAAAACTCATAATGATGAGACAAAAGGAGATTTTAGGGGAAAATACATCATTCATTTAGTCATTAATGAAGAGAGAGAGAGGAAGAATAGAGCTGAAGAAAGAGAGAGGAGTAGAGGGGTTCAAATTCCAAGGCAATTTGGTGGCACGAATTGCAAGGAAGATTCCAACATTTATTATAGCAGTATTGTATAGATTCCTTACAGGCCACACAACATTTATTGTAGGCCATACAACAATTTTATGCAAAGAAATTGAGGTAGGAATTATGCACAAATTTCGAGGCACTTTTGTTGCTGTACGAAATTCATACAATTTCGTACCGAAAATCGAGGATAGTGTACATGGGCATTTATTGTTGGTGCATTCCGTAGAGTTCGTACAAAATTCGAGCACAATTTTCAAGGCTGTTTGGCACGATTTTCGAGGTGATAAAGGGCACCGTTAACACCCAGATTGTCAGAGTGTTACCTGCATCAAACTTTTTGATGATGAGCCCACCAGAGATAGAGAGATTCATACACATGGACCACCAGCCCCCATTCGAGACCAGGTATCGGGTGATGTTCTTTTTGTAGGCCTTGGTCACTATTCACTGGATGTGCCATGTGATTTTGCTAACTTTGTTGATCATTTAACGTTTCATTGGTGTATGTCCGCTTGTGATGATGTCTACCAGGGTCTTAATTATCGTGCTTCGCCATTGGCCCATTACCTCATTTGCCCATGACCTTCTCACCCCATTTACATGGTTAGGAGCTAGTATCACTGAGTCGGGTGGGTAGTGAGTGTTGGTATGCCTCTTGGGACTTTCTCTGGGTTCATCCATTCCATTTTCGACCTTCCACCTATTGTGTGTCCATCTCCCTCTCCCCTTTTCCCCCTAAAATCTGTCAAGGTGATCTAGGGACTTACATATTGGAGCTATATTGACAAATGTGTGTTATCTTTCTTGGCCTGGGGTTCGATGTCGCGTCAGATAGAGTTAGTTTGGTCACTACAATGTATGTGGAGCATTGCTCTATTGGCTTCACGGGTTTCTGTGGGCTCCCAGTCAACTTTAGGAGATCATGGCCATTGGCGTCATACTAGTAGCATCGGGTTGACCTAGACTCCGATATTGCTGGTTTCCTTGGGATCGGGTTATACGGTGCCCCCATACTAGAGTTCACCCTATTGCATAGGTCAAAAGGAAATGGACATAATTAGGAGGTGTTTCGGGTATCCGGCTAGTTGATGCGCTTCATTAAGCTTGTGTGGAACTGCAGCCCGGTTATGGGAAACGCATGCCCTCGTAAAACAAACACTATCGACACAATACGATCAACAATCCTCATTTTATATAGTACTGATTCGTTCGGTGTCCCTAATCATGTCCAAAGTACTTAAAAAGAAAAGAAAAGAAAAGAAAAGAAAATATAAAAGAAAAGCAAATACAAGAGCAAATGACCCATAAAAGAGCATGAGGGTCCAAAATAAAAAGAAAATGGAAAGAGCAAAGACCTAGAAAAAAGCATAGGGTCCAAAAAATCACAAAAGCAAGGGTAAGAAAAGAGGAATAGCCCTACGATGACACTCAGATGCCCCTAGCTCATGCGACTTATAGATGATGGTCCACTTGACAGATTGAGTCTATCACCCTTTGGCCCACCATTTAGCCCTCACCACCGCTGTGTTTCGGGGAAATTGACCTAAAGAGAATGATTGGGCTTATTATTTGCCTCACAAGGTGACCCAATCCCGATCCATGTGCCCCCCTTAATTCGAGAAAAGATTGGACAATTTGGTAACGAATTGGTACAAAGGCGTGATGATCCTGACCCTACCTGATGTCCTTGTGGGTGTACATGCATTTGTGATTTATTAAAGGATTGACAATACCTGTGAGATCATTGTGGCATGTCTTGTGGCTTTTGGCTCAGCTTATACAGTGAGGAGACCACCTATGCCCACCTTGGAGCCCCAGATTGTACACTCCCAATGGTGACGTGGTACCATTGATCCAACTGAAAGAGATCCTTGATGATGTGGAGGCGATGTTCGTGATGATCCAGAGCCATGATGAGGGCCACCCCTCCTATTTTTCAGCTGTTTGAGCCACTAGTTGGGCATTGAGGGCCCAAACAAAGCCATGTGCTAGTACATGGGGTTATCCGTGATTATTATATTGTGTATGGGTCCAGTAGAGGCCATGAGTCATGATGATGAGTCATTTATGTGGGCTAGGGGGTTATCATGCCAAATATTGGTGTAAAGTCATGTAAATTTAATGTAAAAGTCATGTAATGGGTTCGTCGAGTAAAAAAGGCTTAGCGCCTAGTTTAAAAAATGAATATAATATTGAATATGAGTCATATTGTAAGGGGGAGGCTTGTATATATAGAGCTCTCCTCATCATTTGTAATCACCTTGTAATTGGTCTAAGAAGGAGATTTTCGCTAGCTCTACTTGTAAATTTGGTTTAAAGTTGTTCTCGGTGCTTGGGAAGAAGGTGCTAGCATATCTCTTTGGAAGTTGGTTCGTGCTTATGGTTTCTCTTGTCTTTGCATGAAGGTACTACGTTTCTCTTTGACTAGGGTTTTCATGTTTATTTCATGTCAATGGTTATGTGGTAGATCTTGTTGATGTATGGTGATTTCATGTTCATATGCTAGGGTTTCTTGCATTTTATTATTGTGTTAAAGAGAACTAGTTTAAAAAGACTTGCCTTGTCTCTCTTTCTATTGTGCTTGACAGGTTGAAGCTATTGGATGATTTCATTGAGCCCTTCGTGCCTCGTGAAGCTTCCAACATTGGAACCCTAGCTTGGGTGAGTTGCATGCCTATCTCTGAGTCGTATGTGACCTCCTAAAGCTTGCTGGATGATTGTGTGAAACCTTATGCACCTTACATAGCTTCTAGGGCTTACCATCTCGAACTCTGGTCCTTTGACTCCATAACCCAAGGACAAGGAACTGGTCGATCTCTTTCTACCATTCCATCTCCAATAAAATTAAACTCTAAATCTTGTAGAGACTAACCCTTGGTGACTTAGTTCACCTAGTCTAACCCTAGGACCCTAGACTAACCTATGTTGATTTTTAAGCATTAACAGATTACATATGCATTTTATAACATTTATTGCATTACTATTATTACATCAACCATATTATATCAGTGTAAAAGTAAATAGTAAATACAAAGATATGTGTAAATGCAAATGCAGTAGAAATAAAGACATCATCATAAAATAGCCATGTACAAGAGACAAGATTTATCTTGGGAAACCCTCTCGGGGAAGAAAACCCAACAACCTTTGACTATGAAGAATATTGAATACAGTTACATCATAATCCAACCCTAATTGGGGTTACGTAAATAAGGAATCAAATACTTATCTTTTCATATGCTACATCTGTAAGCCACAACGCTATCCATGAGAGTACATCCAATATCAAGCTGAGAAGCCTAGCATCACCATACTAGATCAAGGAGAGAAACCCTAGAGCACATTGTAGGAGAGTAGAACCAACCATACAATATATATATACAATGCTATCCACATACCTTAGCTCTAGCCTCACACACCTTGGCGCTAGACTCATAAACAAACCTAGGATGCAAGCACAAGCCCTAGCACTATAAGCACTAGCCTGAACCAAACACTAGCACTACATGCAAACCCTAGCCAAGCAAGAAGTACTTAGCGCTAGTCTAAGAGCAAACAAGAGCACTATGCATAGAAGTAAGGTAAGAGCATGAGCAAGGCAACCAAGTGTGCGAAGAGCAAGACAAAACCCTAGCATTAGCTAAGAGCAAGCTAGGAGAGAGATGTACCAAGGGCAAGACAAAAGATAAGTGCGCTATCATCATATGTACCCAAGCAAGACCTAAGACAAGTGTGCCATAGCAAACAAGCCACCATAGAAGAAGACTTAGCTCGAGAGAGAAAGAGCCCCAAACCCTAGCGCAATTCATGAGGAAACCCTAGCGCAATTCATGAGCAAACCCTAGCTTCACATGAATTGCGCTAACCAAACCAAGTGCCCTAATAAATGCGCAAAGGAGGAGAGAGAGGTCTTCCACATGAGTGAAATGAACAAATGAGGAGGCTAGACTCATATTTATACAAGTCAAAGGTCACACAACCGAGCCTACATGACTTAACATAGACTGGGGTCGCAGGTGCACCCACAAGGGTTACTTCTACATAATCTACGGGTCAACTAGGCATGACGACTTATACTATCAGTGGCAAGGATCACCATGTGGGTCACCACATGGTCAAATAATGTCTTGACGAAGCTGCAACATCAACAACCTAAACCCTAGGTATTCCTCCCTTAAACCCTAACTCTATTCCCTTGGCTAGTCTCCTAAACCCTAGCGCTAAAACCCTAGGTGGCTAAAAACCCTAATGATCTAACTCTAATACCTAGGAAACCCTCTAATCCCTAGCGCTATCCCTCTTCCTTCTAACCCTAACATAGCCTACACCTAGCGCTATCCTATAACACCCTTGCTTGGGATCCTAGCTACCTCTGCAAGGTGGCGCTAGCCTCCTAAGGCTAGGCGCTACCTTCCTCCTCCCTTCCTTCTCCCTTCTCCCCAAGGCATTGACTCCCTTCACCTTCCCCTATCTCTCCTTCATCCTCCTCTCCTCAACGCCCTCCTATTTCCTCATCCTCTCCTTGTAGACACCATCTACAAGCTCTACGCCATCCTCCTAAGCCTAACGCTGGCCTACCATATGCTTGTTACTGGCCTACCCTACTTCAAAACGTCCTAAGACTACTCTAGAGGCTTCCGAAAGGCAAGTGTTAGCCTCCTAGAGTGTAGCGCTAAGCCTTACCCCTCCCATCCTACCTCCTAGTGTCCTTACTAGTGGCTGCTATACTCCTCACTGCTGCTGCAAATAATAGTCCTACTCAGCCCTAAGACTCGTCCTTCAAACCCCCTCACACATCCCTCCAAAGCCTAGAAGGCCTTCCCTTCTCTACACTACAAGTCTACCTTATTCCTCCCTTGATTTGGCAAGCTTTTGTGGTTGTAGGTAATCTCTGTTTGCTTCTGCAATTGACATCTTCAGACCTGCATAAACAGCCATAGAAGACCCTTAGTACATCCAAAGCAAGCTACATCAAGTTGTCTTCAAAGTACCTCATTGCTTGTCCTAGTCACCCATCATTTGCCAAGTGGATTTGTGAGTCATTCACAGCCATACATCTGCTGTTATAGAGTCATTTCCAGATTTGATAACAGTCTCTTGGTGACTTCTCTTGACCTTGTAAGTCAACCCCCCTAGGTTGACCTACATCCCCCTAGGTCCCACAACCTTTTACCTAGCCATTTCCCCTTAAACTTCCACACTAACCTTCTGTCCTACAACTGATATCAGACTTGATATAAACTAACTACAGCCATCTAACATACCCCTAACAACCTTCTCCATCCATTTCCCCTATACCTCAAGGCAATTGGAAGCACAATTTAGATATGGCTCAGTGAAATCATTGAATAGTAACTCCTTAGAGCTGTTTGATATGCATTTAATGATGAAATGATGTGATATGATGATGATGATGTAATTGCATTGTGCTTCTCTTAAAATATCATGCTAATGATGATAATGATGTTAATGTGACATGTCCATGGTGTATGCATAGATACTTCATTTGCTTCATTTATTGTTAAAAGTACAAGTGTAACTAGTGACATTGCTTATCTTTTTATTGTGCTTTTGACTAATATACGTTTATATGACAAGTGTCTCGGGCTTCTCTTAGTGTGTGACCTAAGCCTCTTACATAGAACCTTCACCCAGTCCACTTACTAGATCATTAGGGATACCCCCCTTGACTGAACCCAATCTAAAGTGCAGGGGAACTCCCACTGAGGTGACAGTGGTGGGAGATCCTAGCTTGTTACCTCAGGTTGTGCCCTGTGAAGCCTTGCACCCAAGAGGGCATCAGTTCGAGCATCGACAGTGCACGATTTTCGAGATAAGTACAATATATTTATTGCTGGAAAAATTTGTTGTAAACTCATTTATTTATGTGTGTTCTTAATAAAACATTAACTCTCTCTCTACTAGATTTCCCTTTGGGGTTTTTCTAGGGTCATTGCTCAAAAGTCTCTGTGTCATTTTATGTGTTTGTGTTTCTATTTTTTCGTATTCTGTATCGGTAAATGATTCAATGTGTTTTCTTTTATAAGTTCAATGTTTATGCATTTAGGATGAATGAGAACCAAACTGTGACAAAACTTATTGAAACTGAAAGCCGATGATTGAGTTGTAAAAAATTACACATCTTCTCCTTCCAAGGACTGAAATTGGATGTCCCATCCAACCGGTCTTCTATCCTCAAACCACTGTTAGACATCTTGTCCAAAGACCTCACGACAAAAAAAATCCCCTGCAATCCCTACAGACACTTGTGTGTTCAGTGTGGTCTTCTTCAGAGTCTACGCTCTAATATCATGTTAGTTTTTAATAATCTAAACAGATCTGATTTCAATCTTCTGGTAAATATTTTATACCCAGATTTAAAAACAACAAATTAATTGCAGATCTGAAATTTAACAAGCTGAAATACGCTGAGATTCTAACTAGACATGCACAACATAAATATAAGTGACCATACATAGTACACAAGTTTTACCTTGGAAAACCCCCTTTGGGGAAAAAACAACAAATTGTCTTTATTATGATTTTTGCAGGAAATTTACAACACTTACAGTCTTTAGGAAAACTTCCATAACTCTGTAAATACTAACTCAAATCTTGCCAAACCACTTCCTCCAGGTTCCTAGATCGTGACGCCTCTAGAGCAACCCTACGCCTAGCCAATGCTCCTCTTCTATAGCCTATACGACATTCTGTGCGGATCCGTAGGATCGCTAGTACAACTCTCTAAACCCTCATAGCTTCTACAAATTTGTGCATTGAACAAGAGAGAATCATGCCCTCTCTAGTAGCTCTCTGATAGACTCACTCTTCACTACTAGACAGTGCTCAAATCCTCAATCATAATCCTAGACAACCCTTTAAGAGAATCCCTTTCTTAGATCTGATTAGCACTAACCTCATTGATCATAGATTCGAGATATTACACACCCTTGATCACTCACTTGTGGTGTGATCTCACTAACTCTTTGCTAGACTCTTTCATAACCTTCACTTTATGGAAATATCACTGGCAAACTCAATACCATGTGTGATACCACTCATAATTTGATCAACTCCCTAGATCTAGATCTAGATCTAACGGCTACGACTTAATCACTCGTTGAGATCACTTAAGTCATTCGCTTTTAATAAAGTATTACAAAAGTTCACTTTTACAAGTCATGGCTAGAGAGTTACACTTCTAGACGACTTCTATATGCTAGACACCAAGCCAATGCAAAAGTACCTATCCAAGCTACAAACTCTAACAAAAATTAAGAACTACAATTTCTTAGAATTACAACTACTCAATTAGAAAAAAGATGCAAATAAATATACCAAAACTAAAATAAATAAGGAAAGGAGAAGGTTTTACCACACCAATTTCTTCTAGTGATAGTTGATGAACTATTCCATGGACCACACAACTAGCCTTTGCATGTGAATTACCAAGCATCAAAACCAAATTGGAAGAGCCAAAATAATTGCCACACTTATGCAAGAAAATCTCGAAAAGTCCCCAAGGTGCCTCTATTAAATATTCAACAGGAGTTTTCTCTAAAATGCCAGTCAACTACAAAATAAACAATGAAGGGAAGAGCCTGTTATATAGAGTTTTTAGCTCAACAACCCCTCCATAAAATAATAATATCCTTGGGTAAAACCCTAGATCTACCCTAGGAAAACATTAGAAACCATTGCCCACTAACTAACTAAGGTGGATGAGGTCAACAAGTTACAATACATAAAATAAGAGGTGAGTTGTGCAACGTATGCACATCCTCAATAAAATAATCCACGAGAGAAAGGGCATTCCATCAAAAGGGGTCATGACCATGTCAAACTCCAATATATAGCCTCTAAATGTGCAAGAGACAAGGTCCAAGGTATCACGTGTGACTAAAAATGGCTAAAGTGGTCTAGTGCCTCCACACGTGTGACCAAAAGGTGGGCACTCAATATAAAATAGTCATAGGAAAGGTCATGGTGTTGGAACTTTTAAGAGTACTTGAAGGTGGGGGGGTGAATCAGTACTAGACAATTTTAATCTCAATCACTTTAATCCATTATTGCACCTATAACATCAGCAAAGAAATAACAAAATCATGCACAATACACAATAATTTTATGTGGAAACCCAATTGGGAGAAAACCACGGAATGCTTTTCTTGTATTACATAAAGATTGCATTCATTTTGCCAGCACCAACTGGAAGGATGCTGCAACCCCTTGGCTTTACTAACACCAACTGGAAGGAAGCATCAACTCCCTAGATTCTCTAGCACCAACTAGAATGAGGCTCCAACCCCCTTGTCCTTGCCCCATCCTGCCGCTCTATAATTGACATATGAATCAACTTGAAACCAACTTCATCTCGGATTTGCCACTGCCATGATGTACCTAATCACCTTATTTCCTCATGATCTGAATCACAGTTCTTCATCATACCTTGCTTCACGTTGCTGCATCACGTTTGGGAAAATTCGACAGTGACAGATTAACGGTCAGGATTTAAACGTTAAAGTTTAGATCCACGGTCACAATGAAAGCAGGATTGCAAGTTTGTGGACCCCGCTCAAACCCATCCACTTTTCCGCTCTATGCCAGAGGTTAACACCTGTCCCCGATGAATATGCTCGCGGGATTCTCTTCCAGAATTAACGACTGAGCACTTCTCATCTCCACATCAACTTGAAACTGTTAGATCTGGATTAAGGATTTGATCAATGACTCATGGGATTTTCTTCCAGAACGTGCTCTTTTCATCATCGCATGAACTACAATTGTTAGATCTGATTTTTGCCTCCTTGAGCTTGCGCTAAAAGATCTTCATCACTTTTGAACCTGTGCAAAAAGGATTTTTTGCCTCCTCAATTACCCAAACTTCATTGCTACTCCAAAATGAAATGTTTCATCTCTTATTTATATGCTTCAAGTCATCTTTTACTTAACGTTAGGCCGACCAGTACTTTTATAAGGAAATTTATATTTTAGCAGCTTTTTCATTACATTTGTTCAAGGCCGACTTGCAATCTTTCATATAGGGGCTTTTACTTGAATTCTCCTTCAAATTGATGATGATTTGCTTCTCTTTGCTTAACCTTTGACATCAATGACAATCTCATTCAACACAAGCGCCTCAACATATGTGCCAAAAGGGGATAAGTGCTCCACATCATCAAGCCCATCCACATGTTTGTGAGTCTTCATAGGGCAAGTGCTCCACTTAGGATGCATAAAAATACGATGATGCATATATGTAGAAAGGGGGAACGCTCTACATGAGGGGGTGTCTGTGTAAACAACACGTTAACTAACCCTCAAAGTGCAATGAAACTCATCATCTAAGCTGAAGTGTGACATATACACACAAATCCATGCTTATGACTAAAGGGGAAGTGTGTGCTCTAGGTATGTAGCCTTTATAATAACACAGCATCACTTTTATAATGAGGTATTGTGAAAGAACCTAGGGGAATTCTAAGTCGTGTGTTTCAATAGTTCCATCCCAAGATCCCCAGACACCCGACTCAACTATAAATAGTTTTCATGAGATGGTTAGAATGTTGTGTTGCAAGGGCAAGACTAGCCTTGAAATGGAAACTAGAAGGATGTTCCATGGCAAGCCACAAGGGTCTACAGAACCACCGATGTAAAAAAAAACACTTTACATAGTTCAATTAGCATGGTCTAGTAAAGTAAGTGATACATCTAATACACAGTCACAACATTGGCTCATCATAGCCCATTGAATGACTCTCTTTGGATGGCAATTGATCATGGATCACCAGGTTTTGACATCTGCTCAAAAGGATATGCAACAAGATCAACTTTGAAGTTGTGACAACTGTGCAACTGATTACTCTCAAGCAATTTGAGGGCTAATAGAAAGCATATCTACAATAATTACATGCCTAACCATTCACTAGTCAGGCCTTGGCCTTGAGCTTCGCACTAGGAATCCATACAACATATGTACATCATTTACACATTTGGTCATTCATTTAAGTTCATATGGCTTGACTCCCATCTTTATAAACACTTATTTACAATTCATACATAATTCTTTCTAATACATTCAAAGGGTCAAAATCAAGGTATTACAGAAAGAAACAATTTTCCCTTGAAGTGGGTGAACTTTTAGTTTTATATGTAGTAAGGATAAATGATGTTGTTGAGGATGAACATTTCATTTTTAAGTTTACTATTTATTATAAGATTCAAAGGAGATTTCACTATCTTTATAGAGATGTAGGGTGATCATTCTTTGCCTTCTTCCATTACTCTAACCAAAGATGCTTGGCCTTGTTTCTCAAATGTTGTTGTGCTAGATAATAGATGTTTTGCTTCTCTAGATCTACCATATTGATCTCTTCATTCAACCCATCATGGCTAGTGGGAGTATCAAATGTGATGCAGATTTGGAGATATTGGCATGGACAATAGCAGATTAGTCAAATATTGCACTCTTACTCAAGTTGTCACATGGTTGGCTTGTCATACTAGTTCAATACCCAATGTTGAGGGGTTGTTGTTTCTTGCCATGTCTTAGATAATGCTTATGGAAAGGAGTGCATTTCTAGATTTTCCCCCTTTTCTAGGATTTTGTCGACCTTGGATGTTACGACTCATGAGAGCTTTTGTGTGGATCTCCCAACTCCCTGTTTTAGCTTAGTAACCTCCTCCTAGTCCAAGCCACTCTCTAGATGACATTATGAGGCCCAATATTCAGGACTTTACAAAATTGATAAGAATACAAGCTTCCCCTCTAGTTCATATGGTGACTAAAGACAACCTTGTTCTTAACTTTTTGCTTATGCTTTGGTTGACTTGCTTTGTTTGTCATGGAATTATCCATGAGTCATGCTAGGTTGGGGATTGAAAGGTGTCTATGTTGATATTTCTTATTACAGATTATGTGTGTATGATTACATGCAGTAATTTTAAATTTAATCCATCATAACATCATTATATCAACCATATAAG
>Ga0073774_1000114_pt1 | contig 16572 bp, 15 predicted proteins | sample InSIn5gowninarea_FD_77487 | JGI IMG/M metagenome (GOLD analysis project Ga0073774, IMG submission 77487) | Clean room microbial communities from NASA Spacecraft Assembly Facility at Jet Propulsion Laboratory, Pasadena, California, USA -... ... | reverse complement strand
TAAGGGTTTTTTTGGGTCAAACGGCCCTCTAGCAAGGTTTTAACAATACAGATGGGCACTCATAAATAGATGCACTGCTGCCCCCCCCCAGAAGTTTGTATTTGTTCTTGTTCCATCCATTTTCATCTACATGATTACTGTGCACGCTTCTGTTTAGATGCAAACAGACAATCATTCAAAATGTTGGTAAGATAAAGCAGAACAATTAAGAGCTTACACTTAAATTCCAGATGTTTCTTTTGTTGGCTATGAATTTAAAGCATGTTCAAAAAGAACAAAACCCCACTCACATATAACTAAATCAGAAGGAAAGAAATTAATGAATGTAATAGGACAAACATATATGACAGTCAGATATTTTGAAGATGTTTGCGCATCAATAGTTTATTCTGTAACCATACAAACAGAGAAGGAACAAAGCTTGTTTGCATACAAGAGGCCAAGGTACCATAAAGAAAGAAATTTCCACTTTAATTGTTAATTTGTTTGCAATTTCTCTTGTCTACCCTGAGAACTTGGTCAAACTCTCCCATTTTCAAGGCTCACATTGGAGGTGACACACTAAGGTTTGCTAGGGATCAAAGTCTACCGATATCCTTGTTTCAAATTTTCAATGCCTCACTGGCAAAGGTGTAACTATGATAAATAGAAAATGAATTCTAGGAACAAAAGTAAGAAAGAGAAAGAGCAGGTCATTTTGTCAGTTTTAGCTCATGCAGCTGTCTCAAGGCATGTGAACTTCATTTATAATGTTTGTTTCTTTTCAATCATGTTTGTTGTGTTTTCTAGTTATTTGCAGTTCAGCTTGATCTGTTATATACTTTTCATTTAATTTAGAGTTTTGCTACAAAAAACAATTCCTGGAGTACAAAAGTAAGTCAAAATATAGACAAGCATCTCGATCCTGCTACAAAGGCCTATTCTCATTTCAAGTGTGTGAATTTATTGTACAAATATAAGAAAACCTAACCATCATGGACAAGTATGGGTAATCATGCTTGGTTATATAAGTAAACACTATAGAAAACTGATAAATCCATCATGCCTCTGTTTAGTGGTACAAAATAAATATTAAAGAATCTACTGCATTTCAATGATCTGAAAATTGTCGCTTTGCCAAAAGCATGGTCCATGGGAATACATATTGGAATCAAAGAATTCTATAGAAACTGATTCAGCCTTCCTAGCCACATACTAACACATGTTTCGACCTTCTGGTGGCCCATCAAAGAATCCCTATAGCCCCACACCAACCCCATACTAACACACGTGTCATAAACTCCATACCAAACATTAAAGTCTGAATTACCAAACACTTACCGTGCACCATTGTCATAGCCACATCTAACCTATTTTGCTGGTTGTGCCTAAATATGCATCAAGAACCAAATTATCCAAGATCTCTCCACATCTAGGCACTTGACCAACTTTCTGAGCTTCAGCAAGACTCAGCTGACACTATGTCTCTCTCAGCCTATGGGAGATTCCTCCTCAAGCTTGGCAAGACCTACGACATTATCATTTTGAAAGGTATTGCTCAGTTCCCCCTCTCACGATTCCTTACATGCTTCCTCCATGTCGATGGGTCCAATGTCGTTGACTATATCGTTTCCAGTCCCACCCTTCTCCCCCACTTCCAATCTTTTTCGGTCACCTCTTGTCTTCCTATCGCTGACCACGCACATCTGACCCTTTCCATCTCATTACAACTACCCCCTCCCCCAGGGTCCCATTGTCTCCTCCCAGCATACAACTATCCACTTTGATCGTGCTCTCTCACCTGCGCACAAGAACATCCTGAATCATAATCTTCACGACATGCATTTCTTATCCACCATTGATCCCAAAGCTCATTTTCTCGTTGACTCTCTTCGTTCACCAACCCTTCACACCATTCACCTTCCGTCTTGCCACTGTTCGCATGGTCATTGCCCTTCAAACCTTTGGTTTGATACTAATTGTAAAATAAATCACCACCACCTCAAGAAGGCCATTTTCTCATATGCTTCCTCTCCTTCTACACACATCCTCCACCGCTCATATCGTCGCCTCCTACGGACCAAGAAACAACACTTCTTGACCAAAAAAAGGCAAGAGATCATCACCTCCCTCCACCACACACCTTTCTACCAAAGAAACACAACTTTAGTCATATTTTCCTTCAAGATTGGAGCACCTATGTTGATTGCTTGTACAATGACCCTAACCAATTGAATCCATTTCGAGTCTACTCACACTAGTTACGAATTGAGTCGAAGCACCACATACCGCATGAGCAGAGAGTTTGTTGCCTGTGCGATTTGGAGACTAAGTCCGAAGATCATTTCATTTTCCATTGTCCCATCTATTATGAGATTCGAGGACACTACCACTACCTTTTCCATAACTCCTACGCATCAATCTCCTCCTTTCAATATATAGACCAGAGATGCATGGCACTCTATACATGGGAGGCTTTCCTTCTACGAAAACACCTCTTATCCCACACTCAACACTCGAGTAGTGACTGTCGCATTACATCCTTCTTCTAGCCTATGTTGGAGGAGAGCTCCCATAGGAGGGGGAGGGACCTAGACCAACACACCAAGAGATGCCTATGAGACACCCATATTCCTTCCAATTCTCGATAAATTACATCCTTTTTCAGATTTGATATAGATTTTGGTTCTAGAGACCAAAGCAACTCCACCACAGCACCAATCTTGAGAGCATCCTCACATTCTTCCTAGCTCGACAGAAATAGCACTCCATGATGTAACTTTGATTTCACTTTTAGGGATTTTACCCTTTTGCATCGTTGTAGCTTTTATTTCTTTGTGCGTTCAGCTTTTGTGGGGATCAATATTGACCCCAAATTGCTAACACACTTACCATGTATGACCCAATCCCATTGACCGCTTTTGGTCACTCATGGACTTTAAGATACTTTATTTCTTTCTTTCCAAGCAATTGTACATGGCGCAACCCATCAGATCCATATGTTGATACATCAAAACAAAGATGACAATAATATATATGGTATATATTATGAGGATATAAAAGTAAAATTTTATGCTTGAATTGCTTGAGGAAAGAAAAATATCTCATCCTAAAACTTGAAGAGCTACAATGTGATTCATTGGTTGATGAACTAAAATATTAAGATGAAGATTTGGCTAGAATTTGTAACAAGTTGTAAAAAGGACAATTTTTTTATTTTTAATTGAAGCTTACTTTGAAGAATTCAAGGTGATAGAATCTTTCAGATCCTTCAAACTCAAAACTAACACAAAGAAAGTTCAAAGAACCAAATTCGGTTCATTAATTTCTCCAAGAGACTATCAGTAGAAGGCTTACTATTATTATTATGGCTTATAAGTTATGACATCAAGTTCTTGAGTGAGGCAATGTACGATTCATTTACTTATTTTTTATGCACATAATGTGATTCTTGAAAAAATGACGTATTGGCAAGGATACACGGGAACACGTTCCCCCTTTCCGAACAGCCGTTTCGGACGTTCCCGGCGTTCGGGAACGGGGGAACGCGCTCGGAAACGTCTCCCAACCGTTCCCGATTTGGGGAACGGCTTGGAGACATCTCCGAGACATTTCCTAGCCCTCCCCGAACGTTCCCGAAACGTTCCCTAAATCAGGAACGTCTGGGGAGCGGCCAGACGCTCCCGGGACCGTCTAGCCGCTCCCCGCGGGGATGGGCGGTTGGCAGCCCAAAAAAGAAAAAAAAAAAGCATTTAAAAAAAAAAGTAAGGATATGGGGTGGGTCGTACACATGCCCCCACCCCTCTAAACCCTAAAATGACTTACATAAACCTCCTAATTGCAAAACATATCATTTCATTTGTGTGCAACCTTGAGGAGCAAAGGAGGAGGAGAAAACACAGCAGTAAGGAGGAGAAAACAGCAGTGAGTAAAGAGGAGGAGCCAAGGTACAATTTCTCTCCCTTATTCTCCCCCTTTGTGCTTCTAATTTTTATTTAGTTATTTGTTTACTAGATAGTAGATTACTAGATTCTAAATAGGAGAACATTTTCATTTTCCAGTTGCCAGAATGAGTGAAAATGAGGGGCATGAGACAGAAAATGAGATGGAACAAGAACAAATACAAACTTCTGGGGGGGGGGCAGCAGTGCATCTATTTATGAGTGCCCATCTGTATTGTTAAAACCTTGCTAGAGGGCCGTTTGACCCAAAAAAACCCTTACTTCAGTTTGTTACAAACAATGACAAAGGGAAAACCAAAAAAATTCAAGGGGGAGGGAGAAATTGGACTTGTCATTTTTGTAACACTCATTTTCTGGAAGTTATACCAGGGTTGTATCACACCTTACTAATAGACAAGGGTCAGGGGTGAGAGTATGTAAAAACATGAATAACTTCCAGTTTGCCGAAGCTTCTAGGCTTGACCAAGGGACCGTTCAAACACAGGGAGATCCAATATTGAGTCGACCTAGCCGATCATTTCCTAGTCCTTCTACCCATGCATCATCATCTTGCACACAACCTTGCTCTTCTACTTTGCCCAGTCCTACATTGCCCCCTTTTAGAAAAAGAGGGAACATTGCTGATGCATTGAACTTACAAGCAAAAGAAGTGGCTGATGAGTCTATGTGCAACTTCCTTTTTGCACTTGGTTTGCCCTTCCATATTGCACGCTCATTTTACTACAAGGATGTATTTGAAAAAGTGAGGGAAGCAGGGCCATCATATGTACTTCCATCAAAGACTACACTTCGTACTACTCTTTTCGATAGGCAATATGCCAAGTGCACTTCAATGATGGACAAGATGAGGGCAGATTGGGTGACCAATGGTTGTTCTATAGTGATGGATGGGTGGACTGACATTCGTCAACGCCCACTCATCAATATCATTGTTACAGGTTCAGAGGGTCCTTTTCTTCGAGCTATTGATTGCTCAGGGAAAAAGAAGGATGCAGAGTTCCAGTTTGTTTTTTTGAAGAACGCTATTGAGGAGGTTGGACCCTCCAATGTTGTGCAGGTAAACACATTTAAATTTTTAATTATAATTAAAAAAAATTGTTTTAAATTTTAAATATTTTAGTTTTCAAATATTTAACTTCTTTTTTGTTTTGTTTTGTAGGTCATTACAGATGCAGCCCCTGTTTGTCGGCGTGCAGGAAAGTTGATAGAAGGCCATTACAAACATATTTATTGGACCCCATGTTGTGTACATGCATTGAATAATGCATTGAAAGACATTGGGAAGATACCATGGGTGAAGAACATGGTTGCAGAGGCTAGAGACTTGCAAATGTTTATTTGCAACCATCACACTTCATTAGCCCTCTTTCGCTCCTTCTCAAATAAGGAGTTTATAAAACCTATTGAGACAAGGTATGCCACATATTTCCTTCTATTGGAGAGGATGCTTGAGGTGGAGCATGCATTGCAAAGCATGGTAGTGACACAAGAATGGAGGAGGTGGCCAGATTCTCACACAGAAGAAGGAAAAAGACTTAGAGACAAAGTCTTGGATAATCATTGGTGGGATGATGTTAGGTAAACAAAGTTTCACTTTGTAGTTTTAATTTTAAATTTTTTATTATTGATGATTTCAGTGATTTAACTTTCTTTCTTCAATCCTTGTAGGTACCTTGTATCTTTCATTAATCCCATCCATGCTGTCATAAGGTATGCTGATACAGATTCTCCCAATTTAGGAGAGATATATGAAACTTTGGACAGCATGCTTGAGGAAGTTAAAAGGATTATTTGTGCTAAAGATCTTTCATTTTATGAAGAGCAAATCAAACCCAAGATAGTTAAAAGGTAACCGTAACTGTGTAACAAATGTTGATTGTTGAAACTTGATGGTAGTTTTAAATAATTTGGATTGTTCTTAAATTTTTTAAATTAACTTTTTGATCTATTGTAGGTGGGATAAGATGAACACCCCTCTTCATATGGCTGCCCATGCATTGAATCCAAAGTGGTATGTACCCCGAGACAAAAAAAAGACACCTAATAATGATCAAGAAGTGAAAGATGGATTTATGGCGTTCATTAGTAAGGTGTATACATCGGAGGAGAGTGCCATTATTAGATCACAATTCATACAATTTGTGAGACTCAGGGGTCCTCGATTTAGCACACAAGAGTGCAAAGAGGATAGGGCTACCCTTGCCCAAATAGATCCCATTGGATGGTGGGATCTATATGGGGATGATGCTCCACATTTGAAGCAGCTTGCAGTCAAGCTCCTCTCTCAGGTTGGTAGATGAGTTCCTATTGATATAAAGAATTTGAAATTTAAATGATTGTTTCTAAATTAAAATTTCTAATTCTAAATTTATGAAATATTTTTGTAGGTTGCTAGTTCATCTGCTGCAGAGAGGAATTGGTCCACCTATGGCTTCATCCATAGCATGAGGAGGAACAGGCTTACCCCTAAGAGAGCGGAGAAGCTAGTAGCAGTGCATAGCTATCTTCGCCTTAGAGAGAGAGTTAAGCCTGAGTACAAGGCTAGTCCAGCTGCACGATGGGATTTTGATCCTGTGGAGGCAGCTAATCTTGAGGTTGATGATGATGTGCAGGGATTGGTAGGATTGCCATTGGAGGATTTCCACTTGGATGATGAGAGCAGCTCATCAGATAGCCTTGCTGATCAAGAGGATGATATTGATTACAATCAAGATTTATTAGTAGCACATGAGCCCTTAGAGCCATAGTTTGATAGTTCATTTTGGCATTTTACAACCTGCTACTATGTACTAGACTGATTCAAATTTTTGATTTAATAATATTATAACATTATGATCATTGATTATGGTTCATTTTGATATTATGTTTCAATGTTTCATTATTCATATGATTGAATTCAATGAATTGATAATATTATATTGTTATAATAATAATGAATTAGAAACAATCACACTTAAAAAATCTAAAAATTTTGGGATATTTTACTAGTATTACACTAGCCACTCCCGCTGCCGTTTCCTGGACGCTCCCTAAAAATGACCTCAGCCGTTCCCATTTTTGGGAACGCATTCCCCCCGCTCCCGATACACGTTGAAACCTTGCGTATTGGTTATCATCTGCAGGTTATAAACAAATACTCATTTTGAAAGGAACTTTGCTAAATTTGAATCCAAAAATGATGTATTTTTCTGAGTTGAAATTAGTATTTTTTGAAAATAATATTTATTTGCTACATTGTTTATTATCACTGCCTATATAGCAAGGTTCCCCGTCCCCCCTGTTCCCAGTACAGAGGACATCGTAGGGGACATTTCTCTCTCATCCCCGTTTTGAGAAGGGGCAGGAGAGACATCCCCAAGATGTCTCCTGAACATGGGACCATCCCCGAAAATAACAACCATTTGGGGACACCTGGTAGTCCTCGAGGACAACTGGTTCTCCTAGGAAACAACCAAGGGATGCCTACGCATTTGTCAACCATCCTTGAGGACACCCAACCGTCCCACGCGGCTGGTTGACCATTTAACACAAAAAAATTAAAATAAAAAAGTAACCAATTTTTTTTTAAGTTGAACATGAGGGGGGTGGGACCCACAAAGGTCTCCATCCCCAAAACCCTAAAAACACCTTTAACCCACTCATTCCAAACATTTTACCACTCAAACTACGCACCCAAGAACATAGCACTGAAGAGAACAAAAAGAGTCTAGTTTGGAAGAGAAAATCAGTCACAAAATAAAGATCAGCAATGAAAGGAGCAAATCAATATCAAGTTTGTTTTTCTATTTCATCCAAGCTTGTTTTTCTATTTTTCTTTCAAGTTTCACAATGAGCAGCAATGAAGGAAAATATGAACCAGACACATATGACATTAAGGAGGAACATCAATATATACATATTGAGAATGGTTCTTCTTCTCATACCTAACCTTCTCAAACTTCCAAAGAGGGCAGCACTTCTAGTTTTGATTGTCCATCAGCAATGTTAGAAAAACATGCCAAAGGTCCCTTCAATATTAAAAAACCTCTTTTTCAATTTGTATCCAATCTTGATCATGAAAAAAAATCTATAAAGGTTCAAGAACATAGTTGTCATTTTGTCAAAGTAAGTTTAAAGGCAGCTATACCAAGGTTGAATCTCATCTTACAGACAAATAAGGAATATGGATTAGAGCTCGCAAAAACATGAATCATCTACAAATGGTTGAAGCTAATAAGATTGTGCAAGTGGCCAAAGTTAGCGGTTTAGACATGTTTTTCCCTACACTTGACTAAACATGTAGAAGTGAGAATGTAGCCTCCTCACGACAACAAACCCAAACCTCTAATATTCCATAGTAACCCTCAACGAAAAGAACAATAAATGACATGTTGAATGTGCAAGCAACAGAAGAAGCAAATGATTTCCCCCTATTTCAAGGAAGCATTTAAAAAAGCATACAAGGCAAGGCCTTCATATGTATTGCTTTCATATCATAAGCTTTGTACCTCTCTCTTGGACAAACAATATTCCAGATGTAGTTTGAATAAGGCGTAGATGAGGAAGACATGGTTGAGGTAGTTCTATGTTCTATCCAATTGAATAGATGGACTAACATTCATCAACATCCACTCATCAATATTATTGTTACATATTTATTAGGTCTTTATTTTCTTCGAGTTGTTGATTACTTGGGGAGAAAAGGATGTTGAGTACCACTACCTCCTATTGAAGGAGGCTATCGAGGAGGTTGGACCCTACACTGTTGCACATGTAATTGATTTCCGTTTTTTTATGAAATTTTATAATAGTGTAAATGAGACTATTTTTGTTGTGTAGATTATTCTAAATATTTTTTGTTGTACATTACATATGATAATAGATTAAACCCATGTTTGCCAACATGTGGGGCAAATGATAGAACTCATATAGACATATTTTTTGAACCATGTGTTGTGTTCATGCGTTGAAGGACATTGGGAGGATAGATTAGGTGAGGATATAGCTGTTGAAGCCAAAGACTTGTAAATGTTCATTTGCAACCATCACAATTCCTTAGCCCTCTTTTGATCCTTCTCAAAGAAGCAGTTTGTCAAAGCATGGGATACTTGTGAAGTTTATGAACTAAAAGTTGCAAAAAACAATTTTTTACTCAACTGACCTTTGTGACTACAGTCAGAAAACAGTAGCCTTAAACTTATCCAAATGAGCTAAAATTTTGAGGGGATATTCTACACATCCATACCTACCCTACGGTTTAAAGAACGCCTATAACAGACTGTAAATCAAAAGTTACATGTTCTGCAAGTTGACTGTTTTTTCCAGGTCTGCACACACATTATTGAGAAAGAAGGAGGTGAACCAAAGTTGTTTAAACTTCCAAACAAACTCAGAACACTTGCAAGATCTTTATTCACATTTTCCACACACATACATAGTGAGTCTAATACAAGAGAATACAAAAATATATAAAGATTACAATATAGACTCTTCAAATACCTTTCTTAGCAACCAAACAGTCATGGCAACTCTCTAATGACTAACAAAACTCTTAGTCTTCTTCAAATTTGTGGATAATATGTTTTTTCCACCTCCTTGGTCAGCTCCATGGTCAGCATCAATCTTCAACAATACTAGATATACCACCTACTTCATTTTAAGTACATTATATCTTCAATTGCCCCAATTGTCGCAATTATCAAATATGCTAGTACAGATGCTCCAAGTCTAGGAGATATATATGAGACATTTGATAGCATGCTAGGGGTGATGAAGAGAATCATTTGTGCTAATGATCCACCATTCTACGAGACACACATTAGACCTATTATACATAAGAGGTGGGATAAAATGAACAATCTTCTTTATATGGCAGCATATGTAGTAAACCCAAAGAGATATGAGCTTGGGACAATGCCTCTCTATAAGGATAAATAGGTGAGAGAATGGTCTTTGAAAGCCCTTAAAAAGATGTATGTAAAGGAGGAGGGCTTAAAACTAAGAGATGAATGGATCAAATTTGTGAATCTTAGGGGCCCTAGCTTCAGCCAACCAGAGTGTTTAGATGATAGGGCTACCATTGCCCACTTAGATCCTATTGGATCGTGGTAGCTATATGGGGATGATACTTAATTTGTGACATCTTACAATTAGGGTGCTTTCTCAAGTTGCTAGTTCCTATGTTGCTGAGAGGAATTATCCACATATGGCTTTATGCACAATTTATGGAGGAACAAATTAACATCTCGCAGAGCAGAGAAGCTAGTTGCAATGCATAGCACTTTTTGCCTTCATGAGAGAGTTAGGCCAAAGTATAGACAATCTCCAACTACACGATGGGATGTTGATCCAAAGGATATGGGACAAATTGATGATGATGAGGATCAATAAGGGTTGGTTTGAGTTCTATTGTAGGCTCTTCATTTGGATGATGAGGGCAACTCATCAAATATAGATACCGATAGCACAACAAAAGGCACACTACCACATGAGCCGATAGAGCCATAGTGTGAAGACTTTTAGTTTTTGTTTTTTTTCTTTGTTATTTGATATATTCATGCCATAGACTATGTAGTTGGTATTGAACTTGATGGAATTACGAATATGGCTCATTTTGATTTATGATTTTAGTTTTTAAATCATCATATGGATCAATTTGATATTTTAATTTCATATTAATATGATAGTAATGAATCAATGATACAGATATTAAATTTAAATTGATTTTCAAATGCTATTACATGTTTGAATTGGTCGTTGGATGAATCTTGAATGTCAATGATGAACGAAACATTGAAACTACATTTATTTTTTTATAAATCTGAAAATTTTTAAAAATTTTAAGACTATTATAATGTTTGTGCCCCAATCGTTTCCTAAAATAAGCTTGCTGTCCCCAAAAACCTGTCCCCCTATTCCCCAATCTGTGACAACCTTGCTATACAAGCAAAGAAATCACATTAATCCTAATGTTTACACAATAGTACAGGTTATTTTGGTGAAATGTATCAATTATATGCAACAGTTAGCAAGTGTACAGATTTTTTATGAAAAAGTTTGATTACAATAAAAAACTTAGTTCAACCAAGTTAGTTAGAAAAAACGATTATTGATTCATAATTGTGAGGTCAATTTCTCATCCTAAAGTTTTACCAACAATAACATGGAAAGTTCTTACTACTGTCTCAAAACTCTTTCTCTCATTTAAATCGTTCTCTCATGTTTCTTTTGAATGTATGAGAAGAATTTATCAGATCTCCTTGGTATAAGTGGGGATTCGTCACAAATCAAATGATGCTTGTTTCTAACATATACACACATATTTACCAATATATCAGTGCCTTATTGTTTCCTATCATCCAACTCTCATATTCATGCACGAATGGATTTCTGAATCTGCACCCATACGTGTATAACTTAGTTGAAGAATATCTAAGACCTCTACCAAATCAGAGATAAATTCCTAAATTACATGACATACAGAGACAATGCTAATATGTTACAAAATTTCCAAATTACTCTAGCCAAGGGAATAGCCAATTGTACATATTACAATGCAGAGATTCCATTGGCAACATTTGTAAAATTTCGACCTGATTCTAGGTTGCTCATGCAATATCAAAATACTATTAGAAAGTACAAAACATCGGGTAGTCATCCAAGTATAACATCCCACATTATATTTAAGTTTTAGAGTGAACTGACTCAAAAGTCTAATGTCAAACTAAGCATTATGTATACTACTTGACTTAAATAACAAAAAGAAAGATAGAAATGTGCGTACTTAAATAGACAAAACAAGATCTTCTAATGCATGCAATAAGCATGAAATAATGACAATCCCCCCGTACAAGGAACCAACTATACCACTGATAACCAACACACACTCCCCCAAACTTGTAACAAAAATGAAACCTTTATAGCACAAACCGTAACAAGATAAAGGGTATTCTAAGAAAGAGATGCCCGAAACACAAATGGAGAACCTACCTGATCCTGTTCTTCGAAATTAAACATAATTTTTGTTGACTATGTAGGAGTAAAGTCCATTAGAAAATAATGCCAACCCCTCATGAAGCTTCTCAAATTTACTAAACATGAAAGCCATATAGCAAATCAAGCTTTTTGATGAATGCCATTAAAAAAACATTTATCTGCGTATTGGGCTATTTGATGAATGCCATATAGAAAAACAAGCTCCATGGATTCCATACCCAACAGCATGAAAGCCGCAAAATTTAAGCACCACTTGCATCCTGAAGTAGATGACAGAAGCTTATAAGCAGTCCAAAGGTAAATAAATGCTTTAGAGATACTGTTAAAATTGGTTATATTTCACGTGAGTGGGTACCCACTTATTATCAAGATCCTCTGCTTAATAAACAATAAAAGAACCACTTGAGTAATATTAATACGTAATCCTCTGAGTGAATCAAATTCATGGTTAAGGAAAATTAAAATGTGTTAAAAGGCAAAGCCTATTGAAATAGTGCTTGAATGTTAGTTATTTGAAAAAAATGCCGCAAAATGTGTTCATCAAGTTCATGTACAGTATTTGAAACTCCCATTTGCATATAATTTTGAGTAAACCTAAACCAAAAATCAGCGCCAAGGGTTTCACAGTACAAGCACTATTTCATCTATAACGAAATTGATGGCATTGAATTGACTGCTAAGTTAATGAACATATGCAGAGAAACACTGACCTGAGAATGTACGAGGAGGCAATACTTTGGGCAGAGATTGATAAGACCCTGTAGAAAATGCAGCATTATTAATAGCTAGGGTTTTGGACGGCGTTAAAGGAGAGGGAAGGTGGGAGATGGGGAGATGGCCGAGGCGTAAGTCTAACAACATTTTTATATATGATGAGAGGAAAGATGTCTCCCTGGTTGGGATGGGGTAGGAGTCCCTCTGTTCCTGCTGGAAATCAAAGTCCGACGTCTGTCACTCTGCAGTATTAACAGAATAGACTAATGGGCTTTGCTTTTGGTATGTAGACACTTGGAAGCTCACATTTAACAATAATTTAAATAGAGGAAAGGAGAGCATGGTGGTCTTCATCAGGGCTTGGTCACCTCCTTTTTTCATATGAAAATATTCATTCAATATAATTTTTTATTTTGAACATCTTTTCAATTTAAATTTTTTTTTTAAATCATTTTTTACCTCGAATTAGTCTTGGAATTAGATTTCGTATTTTGGGATTCTCTTTTGTTAAAGTTATTTGTGAATCATACTCGACTCGATCTACGGTAGTTGGTTAAACTACCATCGATTTGACTTAGCATATCCACATGCATGTGAGGGGGAAGAGTTTTGAAATTAGAGCCTCTTTTTTTCCATTCAAGAGTTTTCAACTTCCCCTTCTCTCCAACTCCCCTAACATGATTGGATCTTTAAAGGTTCCTTCAATTATGTATTCTAATGAATATGTGACAGAAAATAATATGAATGGTTAAATTATTTGATGTTAAAAGCAAATTTTTTTTATTATATTTATTTTGTATAGTAAGCATGAGGGTCATTACATTTGCATTGATTTTTATAGATGTATCATTATTCTTATCAATAAGTCATAAATGTTACCCTCTTGCTCAAGGAATATATAAGAATGATTTTTCTTTGTATTGTAATAATATATTTTGCATTGTGATAGCAAGAAAAGAGCTTTGCAACTTTTCTTTGCAATTTGATATTTTGCATTCTATTGTATTTTCATTATGGATTAAGTTTTATTGATCAATCACTTACAAAAGCTTGTAGATTTGTTTTGGAGCAATACAAAAGGTATACTTGTCTATATGGTGGTATTTTAACCTAGTGTCTATTTATTTATTTTCTATTTCATGTATCAATTTTAGAGATATTTGTGGTTGTTTTATATTGCTCTTTTACATATTGGTTTGCTTTCAAGGGTTGAAACTTTCCTCCTTCTTGAGTGTGTGTTACATTGTTGGAAAGCTTGTGTTAAGACCTTTCTAACGATAGATAATTTATCATACTTCATTGGCAAAACACCACCATAATCGATATTTTCCTACTAATCATTTGCACAACCATACTCATTTCAACCACATGATTATTTCAATTATGTATGAGTTTCATCCTATATATTTCGCTCCAAACTTATCAAGTCATACATCATTGGGTAGCTCTTTTCAAGCTTTCCAATGATATATAGCACCAAATAGTTTGTGTTATATTTGTCATAATTCATTACACTTTGTGATCCCATCTAACTCATTCATTTCTAGGCTTCTCATCACTTGCCTTTTTAGAAATCTCAACTTTTGGAACTTACATTTTTCATTCGGTAGAATAGGACATTTGTGAGACATTCACTTTTCAGAAAAAAGAGGGAAGTAGTGAAAATTTCACTTTGAATGGAAGAGAAAAATTGGCAATTTTGAATTTTCCAAAAATAGAAGAAAAATGACTATGTTTCATGTTCCAAGGAATTTGGAAGATTTTTTGGTCTCAACTTCCCAAAAAAGTGTCAAAAAATCATTAAACTCTAGTTTATTATTGACCAAACTATGTTTATGGCATTCAAAACTTTAGATACAAATTGTTGGAGATATATAGCTTCGTATGAGGCAGGTGAGTAACTATTAGTAAGCTCTTGATGATCTCTTTCCAACCATATAAAAATATCAACTCTTTAAGAAAATTGATTTTTATATTTTGTGCAAAAACCTCATAGCTTCCAAAACTTCAATTGGTATTAAAGTCAATCATTCATAAAAACACACTTTAGCTATAGATTCCTATGTTCAATAGTAAATACTTCGAATATTGAAGTATTTAAATGAGGACCTTTCTCATGTCACAAGACCTATGGAGTCTTATTTTAAAGGGATATACAAAATTAGATGCAACAATCTTTTCTATACTCACAATTAATAACAATAAGGAGCTTTTGGAGAATAGAAAGAAAGATGTCAAAGGCTTATTCACCATACAAAGTGGGATAAGTGTTTATCTTCCTCAATATTTCATAATGAAAATAGTTAAAGGAAGCATGAGAGACTATTGAAAGTGTCTACAAGGGATATTCCAAGGTAAGAGTAGTTAAACTTCAACTCTTACATAGGGATTTTGAATTCTTAAAATATAAATGATAATGAGACTATAGATATCTTTATAACTAGAGTTCAAGATTTAGTAAACATTATTCATGCACATAGTGAGGCATTAGATGATACTAGGATCGTATATAAAGTGTTGAGAACCCTTCCTATAAAGTTTTATCCTATTAAAATTTCCATTAAGGATTCTAAGACTTATCTTAGTTAACTCTAGTTGAATTACTTGGAAGCTTGTAAACCTATGAGTATAGAATTAGAGACAGGTTTGAGAATCTTAATCAAGCATTCTAAGGTAAATTGAGAATGAATGACCAACCATCAAGTTTTAAAAATTCTACATTTATTAGTTCATCTTCTTCTTTAAGAGGTCATGGTAGAGGAAGAGGAAGGTCAAATAGTAGAAATCAAAGTTCAACCCCTAAACATTATGATTTTTGTAAAAAAGAAAGGTCTAAATGAGTACCAATGTTTCAATAAAATGAACCAACAAAAAGTCATCCATAACAATAGAAAGGTGAAACCAATCTCTTCCTTACAAAAACTATGAAGGTGTTGATGATCATATTTGGTACCTTAATAGTGGTTGTTCAAATCATATGACTAAGAATAGAAACTTATTTGTCAAACTTGAAAAGAATATTAATGGATAAACCAAGTTTGAGGATAACAACTAGTTCAATATTGTTGATAAAGGAACTTTTACCTTTAAGTCCAACACTAATAAGAGTTTGCATATTCATGATAATCCTTATGTTCCACGATTGAAGATAATCTTTTAAGCATTAATCAATTATGTTTGAGAAACCATAAATTTATCTTTGAGAAAAAGAGATGCAAAATTACAAATTATATTAATCATCAAGTAATCACCATTATTATCATATCTAATAACATAATGCATATACTCAAAATGCAACTAACAACTATTAATTATTTGAAGATCATAGTTGATTTAGCATGATTATAGCATAAGATATTTAGACACCTCAATTTCAACTCAATGAATGTGATGCAAAATTTTATAAAAGGTTTTTCCATATTTGTACATCCTTCATATATTTTATGTAAAAGTTGTATCTTTAGGAAACAACATAGGGAGAAGCTTTCCCATCGCTGATATAGAGCCAAGCAGCCTCTAGAATTGATGTATGCCAATATTTTGTGGACCTATCTCTTTTTGTAAAGGTTTTAGAGATCCTAAAAACTCCAATTTTTTATTAATACAAAATTTAACCTATTAATCAAAAAATATTTGTGGACCTACGCAGACTTCAAGCTTCAATGAGTACAAGTTAGTTGTATATGTAGGCCAAATCATATACTTTTAAACATTTTATCAAGTTTAAATTTGAAGTTGAAAAATATTCTAATTATAGCATTAATAAATTTAAGACAAACCATGGAAAAGGATTCATCTCAAATAAATTCAAAGACTTTTATAGTCGACATGGAATCACATGTCACTACACAACAATGTACACTCCTTAACAAAATAGAAAAGTATTAAAAATTAATGTTAATGTTTAAAAATCAATTGACATTTTTTTTAATATTCTGCCCCC
>Ga0073774_1000113_pt1 | contig 16590 bp, 13 predicted proteins | sample InSIn5gowninarea_FD_77487 | JGI IMG/M metagenome (GOLD analysis project Ga0073774, IMG submission 77487) | Clean room microbial communities from NASA Spacecraft Assembly Facility at Jet Propulsion Laboratory, Pasadena, California, USA -... ... | reverse complement strand
CTGCAGGGGAAGCTTTGAGAAAAGTAAAAATTCTCAATGACAAAGACGAATTTGAGTTTAAAAAGGTAGATGTGATCGAAGATATAACCGGCAATGTCGCAGTGGTTATAAACTAATGGCTCTCTCTTACAAGAATAGTGTTTTTTACTAGTTTTATTGTTTAGTTGTCGCAGTGGTTATAAACTAATGGCTCTCTCTTACAGACACATGATGCATACTTTGCCTACTGATGATAAAGTCGCAGTGGTTATAAACTAATGGCTCTCTCTTACCCGGGATAGCTGCCACAACATTAAATTACATGCTGTCGCAGTGGTTATAAACTAATGGCTCTCTCTTACTCAAAATACAGACACGCTTTCCACAAAAGCTTATGCGTCGCAGTGGTTATAAACTAATGGCTCTCTCTTACACAAAGGAAAATTGGCGTTTTTAAACACGCCTGAAGGTGTCGCAGTGGTTATAAACTAATGGCTCTCTCTTACAGTAATATCCGCCAAAATAGAAAAAGGCAATCCAACGTCGCAGTGGTTATAAACTAATGGCTCTCTCTTACTCAATGCTTCAGCAGTACTACAATTTCAGAAGGAGGTCGCAGTGGTTATAAACTAATGGCTCTCTCTTACTCACTTCAACTTCTCCCATCATTAACTGTAGATAGTCGCAGTGGTTATAAACTAATGGCTCTCTCTTACCGCAAAATGCTGTTCACTAATGATATCTTATTTGTCGCAGTGGTTATAAACTAATGGCTCTCTCTTACCCAAACAAGTAATTGACGTACATACAGAGATTTAGTCGCAGTGGTTATAAACTAATGGCTCTCTCTTACAATGATAAAAATCATTACAACTACATGGCAACTAAGGTGTCGCAGTGGTTATAAACTAATGGCTCTCTCTTAGCCGAAGCATGGTATATTATCTCGCGTGAGTATGTTTGTCGCCGTGGTTATAAACTAATGGCTCTCTCTTACCTCATTTGACATGACCAAAGAACAGTTGATGAAACCGTCGCAGTGGTTATAAACTAATGGCTCTCTCTTACACCAGTGATGAGCTAAATGATTTTAATTTTATTCTGTCGCAGTGGTTATAAACTAATGGCTCTCTCTTACTTATAAAAGGCTCAAAATGGGTAGGATTAGTAATTTGGTCGCAGTGGTTATAAACTAATGGCTCTCTCTTACATGGCTAGCAGTATATTAATGAAAAAATTACTAACGTCGCAGTGGTTATAAACTAATGGCTCTCTCTTACGGACCTGACTCTAAGGCCTTAGAAGTCGCTCAAGGAGTCGCAGTGGTTATAAACTAATGGCTCTCTCTTACTTTGAGTACCCCCTACAATTATCCCCCTATTGACCGTCGCAGTGGTTATAAACTAATGGCTCTCTCTTACCAAAAGATGCCGTATCAGTGGAGGAGCTTTTAAAGTCGCAGTGGTTATAAACTAATGGCTCTCTCTTACATTGAAACTGTTTTGGATATTCTTGATCCTTTATTAGTCGCAGTGGTTATAAACTAATGGCTCTCTCTTACGGAATGGAATGAGGTCTCAAGAGTCCTACTACAGCGTCGCAGTGGTTATAAACTAATGGGCTCTCTCTTACCTGATATTTATCTTGAGCGCCCACGTTTTGTTACTGTCGCAGTGGTTATAAACTAATGGCTCTCTCTTACCAGTAGTAAGATTAATTCCCGGCATTAAGTAAAATGTCGCAGTGGTTATAAACTAATGGCTCTCTCTTACAGCGGAGAAGTTACATACCTAGTTGGTAGTAAGCAGGTCGCAGTGGTTATAAACTAATGGCTCTCTCTTACTCTTGTAAAAGTAACAGCAGAAACATTGGTAACCAGTCGCAGTGGTTATAAACTAATGGCTCTCTCTTACGTTCTGCAAAATTCGAGTACTGGACAACAACAATCGTCGCAGTGGTTATAAACTAATGGCTCTCTCTTACAAAAAGACTGGACATGTCCTTAGAAAAAAATTGTTTGTCGCAGTGGTTATAAACTAATGGCTCTCTCTTACTTTATGTTAGTAACTGTTTTAATCGGACTTGAAGCTTGTCGCAGTGGTTATAAACTAATGGCTCTCTCTTACACTCTACAGTTTGACTATTTACTAAGCCGAAACCGTCGCAGTGGTTATAAACTAATGGCTCTCTCTTACCATTTGTCAGGTGCCAGAAAAACGTAGATGTTCATGGTCGCAGTGGTTATAAACTAATGGCTCTCTCTTACACTCTACAGTTTGACTATTTACTAAGCCGAAACCGTCGCAGTGGTTATAAACTAATGGCTCTCTCTTACTCATGGAAGGCAGGCTAAGAAAAATTATTGTTCCAGTCGCAGTGGTTATAAACTAATGGCTCTCTCTTACTGGAGAAAGAACCGATTTACGTAGTTGACATTTTGTCGCAGTGGTTATAAACTAATGGCTCTCTCTTACACTCTCCGCTGGAAAGTTTTGGCGGATTTATTATTTGTCGCAGTGGTTATAAACTAATGGCTCTCTCTTACACACGGATAAAGACGATATTACAAGTAGCATAATGTCGCAGTGGTTATAAACTAATGGCTCTCTCTTACCATTAAATTCTTATGAATTAAATTCCATAACTCAATCGTCGCAGTGATTATAAACAAATGGCTGTCTCTTACTTTTTTAAATTGAAGTAGATTGTTTTCCTTTGGAAAGTCGCAGTGGTTATAAACTAATGGCTCTCTCTTACCGGGATTTGAGGAAAGACTTAAACCCTTAAGTTATGGCGATGTCCCAGTGGTTATAAACTAATGGCTCTCTCTTACAAAGACAGATTTACACCGCTTTGTTCAATTGTTTCGCAGTGGTTATAAACTAATGCCTCTCTCTTACTTTGTCAACCCGGATCATGTATCTGCCTTATCATTGCTAATATCGTAACTTATCAAAAAATGTTCCTGTTGTTCATTTGCTTTTCTTATGAAATAATAGATACGAGTATACTGTATTGAATAGGATTACCAAAGGTACAAGTGAGTGACACAACGAATGATGCTAGCAGCAAAACTGTTAATTAAATAAAAAAAATCTTACATGTCAGTATTTAACAGGTACTTCTTTCCGCAATGCTGTTTGGCATTGGTAAGAATATTTTTCTTTTTTGCAGCATGGCGGGGCTGTTGCACAAAGCCATAAGCAGCGGGTGTGCGGCAAAAGAAATAAGCGCATTGCAGGTAGTTGTTTAGTTTTTTAAACACCAGCTTAAGCTCGCCTTTACGAGTTTCTATTAACCGTTGCTCGCCTTTTTTTTGCGCACCTCAAACACAAAATACGGTTTATCAAATCTTAAGCGCATAAGCAGCAGCGGGCTTGTTTGAAGCAAAGCCGCAACAGAGCCTACATCTTTCATGTCGCACACCTGTTTACAAAGGAATTGCATAAATTCTTTGCAAATAGCCATAACAGTATTTTTTTGGTTCTATTAAAATAGCAACAGTTTTTTGTAGTTACAACTGTTGCTCCGCAATGTCAAAGAACTATTTGTTATGCAGCTATTCTGATAGCGCCTGATGTAGTGTATTATTCACCTTTCTGCATTCCTTGGTGATGTTTTTAATAAGCGTTTTAGCGGGACTATAGCTTTTTTTCATTGCAGCATGATTAATATCATTCCTGAATTGAATTAGCTTCATCCATTGCTCCTTAAAAACAGGCATACAATTGTTGTATAAGATATTCTTCCCATTGAAGATTATTTCTGAACTGTTAGTTGCTTTGTCCCATTTATCGATATTTTCATTCTTCGATTTGTGCAACTCTTCATTTAATATTGTTTCTGCTTTTTCTCTTTCAGTGAGACAATCAAAGCCATGATACAAGCAAACTATGGTTACTATAAGCTCTCTTGCTAAAGTGATAGCCTGCTGGTACTGAAGTGTGGATAGATAGTGTTGGATCATACCTGCCTGAGCTTTCAAGCCTTCAGCAGTAAATAAATTTTCTTTTGCACAAGCTATTTTAGCATAATTGGTTTCTATTTTTTCAATAAGATTTTTAAAAGGCCACGCATGAGGTATATGGTGCACCTCTTCATTTACTAATGGCATATAGTTTCTTAGACGAAGGATTTCATCAGCAATTTCAGGAGTTCTTACGGTAGAAAAGGCTTCGGTTATGGAGGTTAATGCAGCGCCAATACCGGTTAAAGATTTGGGAAGATAAGGCTGCTTTTGAAGGTGTGCTTCCCTTTGTATACCTGTAAGCAGTTTAGAAATAAATCTTGCATTTCCTGTCTCCAAAAAACTCTTCGTGGCAAATGACCATTCAATCAAATCAAGGAACGGCTTCAGGCTTATTAAAGGCGCTATATCATTTTCCCCTTTTGCTTCAAATGCGCCATATAAAATGTTTTCTACCTTCACTCCTTTGGCTATTTGAAGATATATGACAATGGATAAAAGCAGAATGGGTTGTGATCGAAATCCATGCGTTACATCAATAATCAACTCAGCATTATCAGGAATTACGTCACTGATTGATCTAAAAATTCTCCAGATTTCTGTTTCATCTTTCCCATCATTTATTGGTATGGGCTTATACTTGCACAAGGCCTCCAATGCCGCACCATTAGTGCTCCGCGCCAGTTTCGTCATCACCACAAATACTTCATCAGGCTTCAAAAGCTGCTGTATTGCACACACCACAAACTTACCTTTAGCTGCTTTTTCATTTTTGTATTCGTACACAACTTCATTATAGTTTCCTGCACCAAGGATAGAGATTAGAATACGACCCATATTTTAAGTTTAAATGCTTATGCCTTACATATCCTCCCATATCCAATACCCGGTACCTGCCCTATACCAAGATCTTCAGGCAGCTCAAGATTGCAGGAGATGATGCAATCAAAAGGCACTTTCTTTTCGTGGTATATTTGTATAGCTTCTTTGGTAGCCAATATGGATGTAGTATGGGCAATAAATGGAAGAGTATAAGAAAAGCCCACACCATAAAGCATCTTACTTATTTGTCTTGGGAGACATTCATCCAGTATATCTACCAGCATTTTTAATTCCTGCGTCGCTGTCCATGCTTTGTAACGGTAAGTGTCGAGTGGAAGCCAATCTTTAATGATGTATTGTTTTTTATGGGGTAGTAACATTAGGTGACGATTATCAGGATAAAGCTGGTAAGTATATAAATCAACTGAATTTTGCTTGTTGAATAAAAATCTTTTATTAAGGTGCCGGTTTTTATCTTCATTGAGACGATCTAGAATTGACCGTAAGACGTGCGCACCTTCGTTAATACCGGTAATGGCTGCTTTACCATTAATAGATTTATATTGAATAAGGGGATAGCGGTTTTCGGAATTGCCGGTTTCTTCATCCCGGTTATAGAAATGTGAAGTGTCTATACCTTCCGTTAAACCTTTTTCGCGCAGATCGTGTATAGCAGCACAAACAGGTTTTTTAAAATCCACCGCTTCATGCTGCTGAAGCGGAATATCGAATATGGCAGTTAGAATGTTGATGGTATACATCTGTTACTTAGTTCTTGTTAGCAATCCAAATTCATATCCGATGCTTTCAATTTCTTCGATGGTGTTCAATACCTGTCCTTCGTTAATTCTTTTTTTTAAACGAAATACAAGAGCTCTTTTGCCTGGCTGTTGCTTGTATTCGCCTCTGTTCATTACGATGTTTTCGTCCAAAATCCTTGATAATATATTGCAGGTGCTTTGGTGGCCAATGTAAGACTGAAATCCGTTTTTCAGTAGTTCTTTTGCCTGTTCAGTATTTATGGGCTCAAAAGTGAATAAGCCGTAGCTGGTTAAAATAGGGGCATTAAGGAGGGTGAGCATGAGATTTTAATCCTTTTTGAGGTCTCCATTGTCATAAAATTCAAACTTAGTAATATCTTTTATACCAGGAATGGACTGCCTTAAGAAAATAGTTAGTTTATATACCATAACACCTCTTTCTTTATCTGGCCCTTGTTTGGCAGTTTCAAAACCTGAGAAATCGATATTCGCTTTATCATTTAGAATAGTTTTGGCAATTGACTGGCCCCAGTTTCTAATGTCTGCTTCCCCGGTAAGTGGTGCATTTTTTACTATTGCATGTACATCATTATTCAACAGGTAAACTATATCTAACTTTTTTGGAAGGCTACGTTTCCACTCCTCTTTTTTTTCGTTGCTCCAAATAAAAGCAGCAACCAATAGTGTAACAAGCGAAATATAAATATCAATCCAATCATTCCACTGCTTGAAAAAATTTCCCTTGTTATATAAATAAAACCCTGACCCAACTACGATGATAACAAAAACTAAAATCAGTTGCGATTTAGATGTTTTCCAAATAAAAGAAAAAGGAGAGTGTGATCGTTCCATATTTTCAATTATGATAAGTGTCTTTTTTTACCACTTCCCCAGGTTGCGGCAGAACAGGTCTGCTACGATATTCGTTATTACCCGTTTCTATTTTCATATACCTTGTTCTTTCCAGCCATTGATCTTTAATATCAGCAGGGGGTTCAAAAGTTAGCATGGTTTTTAACTGCTTCAATCTGTCATTTTCCCATAGGTCTTCCCATGTATATTGCTCATTTTGTTTTTCTCTTTGATGTAGTTCTTTATCTATGTATTGAGCAAATGCATTTTTATATCCATGCAAGGCTTTCCCTTCTTTCTTGTCTTTTTCCTCAAAACCTAAACACCAATTGCTACCTTCAAATAATTTTTCATAGCGCTTTTGGCGATCAATGATGGTGAGGGTGGGTGTTATTTCTACAGAGCCGAGACCTAAAGGTTTACCCATACCAAGCTTGTGACAACATCCGGTTGGAAGTTGCAGAACAAAAAGTAAAGCGCCAAGTTCTTCGGTTGTCAGGTTTTCGAAGCGTATGTGGGAGGAGAAAGTGGTTTCTGGTTTTACAGGTGATATCTTTTCTGAATAGCTTTCTTTTCTTTTTCCATTTTTGTCTTTCAAATTCTCCTCCTTCTCAACCCATGAATTATTGTCTTCTGATTTGTGGGAAGTTTTTCGGTGCCAGTATAATTTAGTGCCTCTAATACTAGCTTCGTTACTATTCCAATTATTTAACTTGGAGGGTGGTGTTTTTATTCCCAGCGGCTTCTGTTCAAGATAATGTTGATATGTAGTGGGTTTAGGAGAGGCGAGAATTTTTGGTTGCAATGGCGTGTGATACAGTTGCCAGTTTTTTTCCTCCGTAGTTGCATCTTCAAAAAACACTCTTGAAGCAAATTCTTTTCTGTTATCTTTTTCTGTATTTTGCTTCCCCTTGGGTTGTTTTAAAAATCCAAATACTGCTTCTGCAAAATCATACTCTTTTTTGGAGTGCTCTGTTGCCGGTTGCACATAACCAGCAATGTTATAGTTGTAAGGCACTCTGTGATATTTTGCATGACCTATTGATGCTGCTTCGCCACTCTTATCCAATCTGTAAAAGACAGGAATGCCGTTGTTAAACACAGTTGTGTTGCGGTGTATGGGCTTTCCCTGTTTGTTTACAATTCCCTGCCTATTTGCAGATTGTACTACGTCAATAACAGCTTCATCTCTTTGCTCATCGCTGTTGTAGCTTCTAATAATTGATTCTGGCACAGTTACAATACCTGCATTTATTATTCTATCAAACCTCCACAACTTACAACTGCCACCAAACTCGCCTACAGTAAAGAAGTCACAATTTTCTTCTAACCAACTATAATAATCATGGGCTCTAGGAAATTGCTTCTTAATTGGATTATTGTCTTTTATAAGTTCATGTTTTGCCGGATGAATTTTATATTCATTGCCTTGTTTAAATAAGTAACCCGAAAACACTTCACCTTTATCATCCCGCCCTGACCGTCGGTACAAAGTTCTGTTATCATAAATAGTAAATTTGCTGAATGAAACAATCTCCACTAAAGTTCTCACCATTCCTCTTAAAGAACTTCCAGGTATCAGAGGCTGTCCATTGACTGTAAAAAATTCGTGGCTTTCTTTTACATCGCGAACAAACAATGGGCTGTGAGTAACAATGCTTAAATCTATATAGCCGGAAAACCTTTCGCCTGCACTATCTCTTTCATAAAAGCTATCAAAGTCAGGAATGTTTTGGGCCTGAACAACCTTTTTATTTAATTCAACAAAATTGTAGGGGGCTTTAGCGGGTTCTCTATTATCATGAATAATTCGATGGGGTTGGCTTTGATCTTGTTGTGGCATCTTTTGTTTAAAATCTGATTGTTTTTCTATAAGATGCTCGCCATTTTTAATTTTTATTATTGCACCATTATCCCGCAAAATTTCTACGGTAGCCCCATCCCATTCTTTTGGAATTTGGCTCCACGATAAGGTTAATGATTTTCCATTTGAAAAAGTTACTCTCCAGCCTTTTCCGTCTTTTTTTAAAATTGCCTGTTCCATACTATTTGGTTAATCAATTCTTACAAACCTGCTATCTACATATCCGGCCTGGCCAATTTCATTGTAGTGGATATAGTTGCGGGTTTTGATAAACAAGGTTTTATTGTTATTATATTTTTCAAGCGTTTTTAACGGCTTTGCAATCACACCTCTCAATACCATAGACGTTTCAACATATTGCCTTGTTTCTTCCCCGGCAGTATCATCCCGCAACCTTGCCTTCAAACCCTGACTACTGCGCCAAATATGATACTCTTTGTTTTCATCAAAAGCCCGTACGCGTAAGACATGTTCCTCCTGATCTTTATCATAAACTTTTGGCCCCTCATTATTCTCATAGAGCCAGGTAATTTGCTTATTTTCAATCTCTCCGGCAAACACACCATGATGCTGCCAAAGAATAATAAAACCTTTTTCAAGTTCATCGGCTATACCTTCCAGCGAGCTGAATTGATAAACCGAACTGCTGGTTTTAACTGTTGCAACTGTATAGCCGTCTAACTCTATTTTTTCAATACTACTCATTCGGGTTGCTTTCTGTTATCTTTAATAAAATTCTCCCAGTCGGCAGTAAGTGGGGCCAGGTCAACTATATTCCCTTCTATCGTTGGCTCATCAGTCATAGCTCCATCTTTTCTTACTATATGAACCTTTGTTTCATTAAAACTTATCTGCGCATCTACACCAACTAAAACGCCCCTGCCAACATTCTTTTCTCCGCCAATCGGCAGATCAGCCATCCACAAGTCTTTAAGTAAAAAAAGTAAGAGTGCCGGTTCCCAGAAACGGCCATTAGAGATAGAAGTTACTGAAAGGTTGATGCTAAGGTGTTTTTCATCTTTTATCCGCCACAGGGGTTCTGAATTGAATAAAGCGCTGCTAATGGTTCCGCCAGTAAAACGGTCAATTTTATTTCGGTTTTGTATTTGTGCTTTTGTACCGGAAACGACTTCTTCTTCTATACGCAACCTTCCTTTTTTTGCCTCGTCCTTTTTTTCGCCAGGCTTATAAACTACATAACCGAACAGGTCGTTTATTTTATCTTCTGCCCGGTCTATCTCCAGTGTGTTTAGAATTTTTAAAGCTCGGTGCCGTAACGCACCACGGATCGATTTGCCTGATAGTACATTGTTTTTTATATCTTTTCCATCCTTATCTTTTCCGCTTGATGTGAGGTGTGTTTTATCAGCATCTTCGTCTTTAATGCCGTAGGAGCCAATGATAAGAGCGCTTTTTATTTTAAATGCCGCTGAAACAGTGAAGGTTGAGGTATCGGGTGTTAGTTGCTCGGGGGCAATAATTTCAACAGACGGTGAAGGACGAATTGCAAAATGCTTATCGTTAAGAATAGGCTGTGCATACAATTCGCTCAGGTAGTTGAACCATTCATCACGCTGTTCTACATTACCTTGAAAATCAAAATACCATGCTTTGACTTCACACTTGATTTTTCCAAAACCGGTGTTTATATGCGCTCCAACCCGAAAATCATCTTGTAGTATGGATAGAATGAACCCCACATATTTTTTAAAAACTCCGGGTATCGTACCCTCCCGAAGTGTAACTTCTGCGCGCAGATGAAAAGTTACTTCAGGCTCCAGTATCTCATAATCATATTTCCCTTTGTTTTCAGCTATGTTTTTTTTGGGGTCGATTCGAACTCCGTCACGTATTACAATCTTGTCTTTTGCGGCCGGATCAGTAGTTATTAAGTCATCAAAAATAATATGACTTTGATAGGTTTTTATGTCTTCCCCGTTTTCATCTGTCATCTTATCGCTTCCCCAAAATCGTAAAGCTTGTTCTTCGTACTTCTTTTGCATTGACGAACCGGGTGCCAGCTTCCGTGTAATAAACTGGTGCTGCAAACACCCGGTAATTGATGATGCTGGAATGTAGGGCAAACCACTGGGCATTCGCATTATTTCTACATCAGTTGTTTCTCCTTCGCCTTTGCCAATTAATACCGGAGTTGTATTGGTAAGGGTACCTTGAATGATTATTTTGCCTATGATCCGATGATTTTTATTCTCCGCCATTGCTCTCGTGTTTTTTTAATTTTCTCACGCCTTGCAACAGTGTGAGCCAGTATAATTTATTTAGTTCAAAAACTTCTTGATCTGTACCTGCTACCCCTGCTTTTTGCTTGCCGGTTATATCTTCGATCACATCTACCTTTTTAAACTCAAATTCGTCTTTGTCATTGAGAATTTTTACTTTTCTCAAAGCTTCCCCTGCAGGTTTCTTTATAACGTTTTCAACCCACTTTTTCATTGCTTCTTCTGTTTCGTACTTGCTGACCATTCTTTCAAGCCTGCTGATAAGATGATTGCTTAGAGATAAGTGCTTCTTTGCATCTTCAAGAGCTTTTGTTTTTGCTTTCACTTCTTCATCTTCTCTTTTTATTTGCCGGTAAATCTTTTGCAGAGTTTCATTTTTCGGAATATTGTCATCTGTGCTTTTCTTATGAGTTATGTCTTCATTTTCCTGCACTAGTGTTTTTTCTTCAATATCTACCTCTTCTTGCAAGCTGTCATTAGTGTAAAACGGTTCTATTTTTATTTTCCCAAATCCCTGGTCTGTTAATTCTCCAAGGCCGTGTTCCTGCAATTGCAGTAACGTGTTATTAAAATGATCAGTAGGACTTTCTAATTTTACTACAAATGAACTTCCTTCTTTGAATGCAGGTAGCTTGCCCGATTTTGATTGCCATACTACGTTATACTGTTCAACGTACGTAAAGGCTGAAGCGGATTTTTCAATACTTATTATTGTTTCATTAAAGCCACAAAACTTCCTTATATAATTTATAAGAGATCTTTCATCTGCTTCAGGTTCACCGTATTGATTAACCAATATCAAAGGTGTTTGCAGTACCAGTAAATACCTGACAATGCTTGAATTACCCGTGGGTGTAATTGATTTTTTAACCGCTCCGGTGTCTGGAATTTTGTTTGTAGCTTCTGTAGGGTTAGAAAGCGTTATTTCTATTTCACCATACTGCGCAGACCGGCTGCGTCCAATGTGCCTAACATTTGTTTCACTAATAGCACCAGTGAGTTTTTTTAATACGTCATTACTTCCCCAAATCATACCCGTAAATTCCTGATCTTCATCCAGTGCTTCATAATAAAATATTCCCCCTTCGGCCTGATCTTTTACACTTCGCCCTGCAGTGCGATCCTTTCGCGAATTGTGAAAGAAAAAAGTTGAGTCGGGTGCATTTTTCTGCCACCTGTTTTTTGTATGGGTACCCAACCCACCAACGGGTTTTGTAATACTGTTGTCTGTATTTATCCAGTTAAAAATATCCACCGGTTTTTTTTTATCATCTCCTTTAAACCCGTGGATGTGAAGTGGGATAGGCTCAATGCCATCTTTGAATAAAGTTTCGAACCTAACCTTACCGGTTAAAAATATTTCTTTAAAATCAGCATCAGAATGAGCTAAACCAACTTTGCCTGATAGGGTGTTCATTATATACAACTCTGCCAATAATCCTCTTAGGCGATTACCGCTTATAACTTTTTCAGTAAATACAGTATTCTTTTCGCCCAGTTGCAGAGTCAAGGCCAGCGGTGAAAGCGTTTTTAGTGTTACATGTAATCTATCACCTTGCGCTTCAATTTTATTTTTGCTATCATTATCTTGTAGTTCTACATTTTCGTCTTGTAATTCTACATTTTCGTCTTTGCGGGTTTCAATTTTTTCCTTTTCATTTTTTGTAATTAATTCACAATGAACTTTTCCAAAACCACGATTTCGCCTTAAGCCCGCGTATCGTAAATTTTTAATAGCCTTCCGTAATAAGTCAATTTCTTGAAGTGGAATACTTATTTCTGCGTCAAAAAAAACGGGCGACTGCTGAATAAGAGGTTTGATGACTCTGTAATTTCGGAGGCTTGTATCTTTAGCAATTCCACTTTTATTGTCGATGGCCGTTTGTTGAATTTCTGTAGTGTAGTACTTTCTAATGTTACTTGGTATTAAAACACGAGTGTTTTTATCTTTCAGTCTTTCAACCTCATCTTTTATTTCTTTTTTTATTTCAGTCCAGTTTTTTAAATAACCATTGGAGAAGACCAGCTTTCCGGCCTGGTCATTTCGTCCAAAAAGTTCATCTACCTTCTGAAAGGATTTTTTATCAACGCCGTCGTAGACTTTACCTTCAATCTCCAAAACTTCTGTCAGGCTTTCTCTAAGCATCCCCTTTATCCTGCGGGCAGGGATGAAAGGAAAACCATATTTGTGAAAAACAACATCCGTATCTATCAATGCGCTTCCTTCTCCAGAACCAGTGAGCAAAAATGATTGTAACGTTATTCGTATTTTCATTTGTTTAAAAGTTCTTTTGGATAAAAATCTATCAAGTCAATGACATCATAATAAGGCGTTATATTTTTCTCCCACAAGGAAGAATGATAGTGTCCATTATATGCAGGCAGGTCTAATTTCCTTGCTTTCATTTCAGCCAAAAAATATTGCTGGTGTGCCTTGTTCTCCAGAAGAACATCCCTCAAATGCATCAATTTGTTTTTTGGCCAACTCTTATCTCCGATTGTAAAATGTTTAATGCCTTCTTTTAACTGTTGCATAGTAGAACCAGGTTGATCGACCCTATATGCCCGCATAGTGAGGATTCCGCAAGGAGCAGTAAATTGTTTATTCAAAATATCATCCAGATCGCCTGAATATCCGCCGGAAGAAATAAGAAAACTTAACCATGATGAGCCTTCAATCAGTCTTGCTTCTTTTTTTGCTTCCTTCATAAGGTCTTCTGCAAGAGTGTATGCGCGATAAAAAGGATAACTGGTTTTAACAATAGCTACTCCAGCGCATGCAGATACAGGCTTTCCTTGAACTTCTTTTTTATTTAAAAATTCTATCAGTTTTTCCGCAAGATGAACACCCAACCGGCCGTCACAAATAAAAGTAAAATCGTCCCCTGCGGTGATCAGTGGGCGAATGGGTAAAAGGCGTCTTTCTTCCTTGTCCCACTGCACTTCATCTTTGGTTGGATTTCTGTCGTCTTTACCAATTTTATATTTCTTAAGAACAAATCCATTGTCTTCATTTAACCCTCCGGGTTCAAATCGTTTAATTGTGTGCTCGATCAATTGTTTCATTACATCGCTGGCCAAAGTTGAAACAGCAATTGAGAAGGAGCGAAGCTCCTCTAATGTTTTGCATTCGATAACTCTTTTTCCTATTCCATTACCATCTACATGCACTATGGCTATATATCCTTTTTCATCAGGTTGACCCAACTTTTCAATTTCATCCGTGAAGAGGTACTTATTGACAAGGATGCCGTCATATTTTTTTTGAATTTCAAATTGTGCTTGTTTTGCCGCCTGTAGTTTCACAATGGAAGTTGCTGAAATAGGCTGATCTTTTGAAAAAGGGTAATAAATCTTTTCCGCCGCCTCATTTGACAAGGGACAATCTGCTACAATACCATGCTTAGTCGGAGACACATTTCTGTTATAGAAATTTTTGTTTTGGATTATACTAGCAATCAACTTTTTCCGAGACTCTTCAAATGCGTTTAATTCGAAATCATTTATTTTTCCAAATGCAGTTTTTAATCCCGGAAACAGACGTAAGAGTTCTGTCGTGTATTTTCGAATAAATTCAACGGCTCTTGAATTCCCTTTTTCTATGTTTCCATCCGGATTTTTAAATAATATCATTGTATTACCACCACCTGTATAGGCTATCTCTGCATCACAATCATCGTTCTCAATTGCAATTCGATGAGGTGAATTTTTCCAATCAGAAGAAAATTTAAGGTATGGCATTTCTTCTAAAACCTGTATCATTACATGATGGTATACTAAATCCTCAATAATGTACGATGCTCCAATATTTTCTTTCAACTTATTGCTGCTAAATATATATTGCTGTATAGCGACTGTGTCAATTAGGACGGCTGTATAATTTTGGGGAGTCATTTTAAGAATCTGTACATTTTAACCTACTTCCTATACAAATAGAAAAAATATGACATTTATTTTATAAAGTAAAACAATTATGTAGGTTTTTTTTGTTCAAGCATGTTTAAGCCTAAATGAAAATGGCCAATACCATAATTTATTATAACCAGCTGATAACTCTGACTGTTAATTCATTCATTGTAACTTTTGGTTCATTTGTAAAACAATAGGCGAAGGGTTTCGCATGTAGAAAAGCCTTAGTGATCCATTTATTATTACAGGTTCGTTTCTTATGAAAAAATTAAAAGGATACCTTGGAGAAGGATAAGACGGCTATACCAACAAAAACTAAAAAACCGATAAGCCATAGTTTTACATAATTATTCTTATGTTTGAGTAGCCCTTTCCGACTGGGTAGTCTCCTAAAATAGATTTGATGACCCTTTGTATAGAGTAGATGGAGCAAGATAAATTTTATGGAGCTTTTAATGTGGCTTTTGAAAGGGAAGGTGAGCCAGGGTACGTATCTATACACCCAGAGATGTATCCAAAGAAAGTAGGAGTGACCCCGTCCGGCAGGTACTTTATTTACTACATGTTTCCTTCACAAGGGACATGTCATTTTACAATAGAACAAGATGACAGTTGCAACTGGTTTTCTGAATTCCATCCTCCTTTTATTGACAAAGAATTTATCAATTGGCTCGGTGATCAAATTGATCACCACATTTAAAAATAACATCCGACAAACTCCTAATTTGACAGTTTTACCCTGGGTGAAGTAAAAAAACGCCTTGTAGGACTTTTTCTCCGGTTATAGGATCTACATGAAGAATATAATCACAAGCTCGTTGAGCCTAGTTTGCACTGCACACTGTACTTAACACGTTGTAGATTTTCACTTTGTATACCTTTGCATGGAACAAAAAAATAAATATGGCTAAAGTCGATTCCGGCGTAAAAAAATACAGCCAGGTTAATCTGGAAAATCTTTCGCAAAAAGATTTGGACATTCTCACCTTGGATACTAAGGAGGTAATGAACAAGTATAACTTAGAAAAGCAACCGGTATATGATAGGCGATTTGCTTTGAATAAGAAATTAAAGGCGGCTGGTCTAACGGTTGAACAAGTGGCGAATAGAATCGGGACGGTGCAATCGCCAAAAAAGGGACGACCAAAAAAGGCCTCAATTGATAAAATTGCCTCGGAAATAGTAGAGCCGACTGTTGAAGAAAGTCACTCTAACCTCCCTCCAGTTCGCATGTCAGAAAAACAAGTACCGGTGGTGATGAAGCCTATTGAAATAAACTTTGATAATTTTTCAATTAAGCTCAATGGAATTCCTAAGAAAATTTCCGTAAACCCTGATACAAATGCTGTTGAAATCGACTTGTAATTCATTGACAAAAAAACTCTTTGGGTTGTGCAGGTTTTTTAAGAAATGACCACCGTATATTGATCGGCAAACTATGTTCACCGACTCCAAATACGGCTTTAAACTATACAGATGCTAGTGTTATGTTAAGTAAAAAAATATAACATATTGATAATCAACTACTTTTACTTTTCCTATAATTTTTCTTATGTTAAGTATGGGACCTGAAGTTTACCCTCCTGCCCAAACTCCAACCTAGATTCATTCAAAGAAATTCCTAACAGGTTTAAGAGTCAGAGCTTATCAAACTAACCTATTAATTCGAAAAAGATTTTTAACAAGTACAGACATCATGGACATAATGATTAACCCACTTCGTTTACAACATCCTCAAAAATGAATAAAGTTTTCGCATTTGAATGTACCCTGTTATAACTGGAAGCCGACTGGTTGTAGAAAATGATTCTCCCCAATTTATCACCAGCAATAATTCGTTGCCCTTCCTTTTTTATATTGAGACTTGTAATTTCAGCATCTGCATAAAAAGATGCTATTAAGAAATAACTATTTAAGTCATAGAGCATGATTTTTCCGAACGCATCGGCAATAAACAAAAGATGCTCCTGAACCAAAACTAGTTTAACTGAAAACCTAATATTTATTTTATTTAAGATTTCCCATGTAATAATACTCCAAACAATTACCAATCCATCACGTGACCAGCTAATAATTTTATTCCGGTGGATCAATGCGCCATGGACAAAACCAGAATGCCCCTCCAGTACACGCAAACTATTCCCGGATGCGATATCCCAAATTCTCAGCGTGCTTTCATCTGGCCAGCTGATAATT
>Ga0073774_1000112_pt1 | contig 16645 bp, 20 predicted proteins | sample InSIn5gowninarea_FD_77487 | JGI IMG/M metagenome (GOLD analysis project Ga0073774, IMG submission 77487) | Clean room microbial communities from NASA Spacecraft Assembly Facility at Jet Propulsion Laboratory, Pasadena, California, USA -... ... | reverse complement strand
CACCAGCAAGCGATTGATAAACATGTTTATGAGCTTTGGGCGATGCCATTGCACGCCATATCAAGCATGGCGTTATGAAGGGTACGATATACGGCAATATGAAACATGGGGGGTAATAGTGAAGCAGCGACACCATGTTGTCGCATGCTAGGGACCTTTAATGCGGATAAGGAAAATCGCCAAATGCGAAACTTGACCGTAGATTGGGATGAGCGGACGGCGATCAGGGTGTAGGAAAGAAGGGACGTCATCATATTGACGGGTCAAAATAGAAGACAGCGATCAGATCGTAGTCAACAAAGGGTATCGTCATATCGACAGACCGAGATAGATGGATGCAATGATTATTGAATTGACTCATACTGGTTATAGACTAAATAAATCCAGTGCCCCTAGGCACTTGTGATAATGACAACTTCATGATTACACCCATCGTTGTATGCATCGAAGCTATTCAGACTCTCTTGCGCAGTTTCCTAGTGACGATGAGCCTAGCGACGACAACACACAACGCGGAAATGGTCGCAGTTCCACCAGCGTAGAAAATGGCAGGTCGGTAAGCGTCAATACCTACCCCTGATCCGCTTCCCCATTTACCACCTGCAGCTTGTAGTAAGTAACCGGCAATTGGCGCGCCCATAAGATAACCAACACTCCAGCCTGTGACCGACATGCTCATAGCCACTGCAGCTCGTCCAGGACCGAATATACCAGCGACTACAGTCGGCTGGGTAGTGAAGTACGCGCCATTTGCGACACCGTTTATGATGGCGAAGAGTACTAGCGGGCCCAGCGTGCTGGAGACTGGCCAGATCGCGAGCATACTCGCAGCGTTGAGAGCCATTGCGATGACGAACATATTGAGTGGACCGATTTTGTCGCATAAAGGACCAGCGATAAACCGACCTAAAGCATTGCAGGCATTGAACGCTGCGACCAGACCAGCACCGGTACTTGGACTAAGGCCAATCGATTGTGCAAACAACGGTAGATAGTATGGCGGAACGAAGAGTGCGAAGACACCAATCGCGCTTGCAACAAAAGTCGCAATAAAGGTGGCAGACCTGAACATGGATAGATCGACGAACGGTGCCTTCCTAAGCGGAACACGGTCCTTCACCACCCAGGCGGCAGGAAGACCGATGGCCCAGGTCAGGAGTCCCTGGATCCGGAAGGTCCACTCGATGCCGACTCTTCGATTCAAAGCTTCCAAAGCAATGGCCATGACACAACCACCCACCCCACCGCCAAGCTTGATGAGGCCATTCGCCAGACCAAGACGAGCGCTGAAATACTGCACAGGAACTGTGTTGTTGACAGTCCAGTTCAGTGACATCCCAATGCCACCAACGATACTGTATGTGCCAAAAAGACCCGGCAAGTTTGACGTACAAAAGCTTGCTCCAATCAGACTCAGGCCCATGAGGAAATTTCCAAGTACAATTGTTGCCCGGCAGCCTATGTATCTCATCAGACTGACGGCACCCAGTCCATATAGTGCACCACTCGCGAGTCCCAGAGAGCCGACGTAAGAAAGTGTAGCTGGTGCAACATCCTTCAGTGTTGAATTCAGTAAGGCGGCCTGCAGTACACCCCAGCAATTGATGATCGCGTTGTTGCAAAAGCTCGTTGTGAAGCCACCAGCGACGACAATCCACCCATATCCTCCGTCCGGTACCGCTGTAACAGAGTAGGCTGAATTATCCGGCCCTTCATCTTGAATGTGGCTGACAGATGCTGGGCGTGGGGTGGAAGGCAACGACTTGTTCGACGCGTGATGAGAGGTCGTTGGGAACCTCGTCAGCTCAATGCGATCTTCTGTGACGGTAGTGGTAGTAGACATGTTGAAGAAGAGAACCGTATTGCATCTAACCGTAGACTGTACAAGGACTTATGAACCTCTGAGAAAGGTCGCACTAGACGCTATAGACGCCCGAGTGGTTATTGGTCGATGCTGTCCTTGGACCACAGGACTGAATGGATCGATCTGACTTCGCGTTGGGAACTACTTGTGTACCGTAGATGGAAAACTCAAGCAGATCGCACCTTACATTAACTGCAAGTGACTGTACTTTTCCAAATGAAGACATGTGAGTATCTCCAGCTCTCTTTTAAGTGGTCCCAGTCCATCTCTCGGGCCGGTGTCGCGCCCCGCGTTCTCCGCAGACGGTGCTGCATCGCAGTAATGCGTCGGAAAACTTCGCAGATTACCGATTGATTGGTGGTTATCTGACTTGTCTATGATGCACCGTCACTTATGCGATGACATGCAGGGGAGGCACAGAGCGGGGAAAGCTTCGAAGGGCGTGATGTCGTGCTTAGTCATTTGGGGTCCCCACTTGTCAGGGTCCAAGGGTCCACGAATTCATGATCGTCAATCATCTCAGTGTCCACGCCTTCAAGTCTCAGGAACCACACAATCAATGGGTTCAATTACAGCACGCGTCTCAAAAATAGACGATCCGTTAGTAGATATACCCTTTAGGCCATGCAAGAACAAGTTCACGCCGTCGCACTTCCAAGTTTTGTAGGCTGGGCGCCCGACGCCGACTCGCTGAGACGCGACACGCCGCATCTAACATCGTATCCTTGATCAGTCCACGTCATGGCAAACCCCTGGCAGCGCATAGAGCTGTACCTCAACTAATGTTATTCCAACTCCTGGGTCACCTCACTGATCATCTCTACTACTTACCATAGCTACCCACAACCCACAAGTACAATATCCAAGATGGCAACAGAAGAAACCGTCGACCTTAGCCCAGCGCACGCGCCCCAACCAGCATCTGTCGATGCCTTCAAATCGGTCCTGGACACCGTAAAACAAGAGCTTATCAAGCTGCGGCGCGACCATGACAGTAAATTGCTTCCCGCACTCAATCGCAATCGACCATTTTAACAATCCTACTAGAGCATGAGCCAGAGTACTTTCGCGCTGTCAAACACCTCTCCGATGCCGACCTAGTATCCTTCACTGCCGAAGACCTCGAGTCGGTTCGCGCAGCCGTCACAGCGTACGGCCTGCATCTCTTCGGCCAGGTGAAGCTGCCTGCTTTGGACAACGGGTACATCCACATCCGCATATTTGGAGCTGCTAAGGACGGTACGGATGGGAGTAGTTTGGACGAGAGGGAGTATAGTTTGCATAGCATACATACCGAGGAAGTTATCAAGGAAGATGGAGATAGGGTATATAGAGCGATATTTGGCAAGGACGACGCGTTGGAGTGGTTCGAGACTTAGACCCACACGTCTGATGCGTGTGAGTCTCCTTGATAGCAAGACTCGGAAGTGCTGCTTTGCGTAGGATCCATTAGTCTTTCCTCTGTTTTGGGTCTCTTACAAATCCAACATGCGTATGCTCAATCCCAGCCCCAACTCTTTCCATGTCTTCCGTACTCGCGAACTTGCTCAAGTCCCTAATCGTCTCCTTATCCCTCTCTTGAAATCCCAATCTCTCATACAATCCCCGTGCCTTGTTATCGTCCGCAGTCTCCAAGTACGTTACCACACCCCGTTCATCAGCCATGTCCAAGACTTCGCTTATCAGTTTTGCCGCTAACCCACATCCTCGATGTTCAGGATGCGTAGCCAGATTCTCTAATAGGAAGTGCGGTTGTCCCTGTAGTATACGCTGCCTCAGATTCCGAAGACCTCTAGTGAATTCCATGATGAGAGCGCGATTGCTAGTCGAAGGCAGGGAATTGAAGTATACTTCGTCTTCGAATGCCTCCCGCTCCTCTCTATCTTCCTCTTCTTGAATTGTTTGAGCTCGTTCTCTTGGCTGCTGTACATGTTCTGGCGTGGTAGCGGGAGAAGCAGGCACCGTCCATTGAGCCACGGATACGACATGCCCGTTCCTCACATCGCGGGCGACCATGAAAAGCATGCTATTCTCCTCAATCTGCCGGGCGATGCGAGATGTCATAGCGTTGGCTAGGGCGTCTGGATCCACGTCACCAAATTGGAGGCGTGAGAACGGGGATTGCCATGATAGTGCGAACAGCAAAGATATTGCTTGGGCATCCGAGGTCAGTGCTCTTTGTGACGTGTATATATGCGACATGGCGGTCTGTGTATTTTATGAACGTTGCGTGCGTGACGTATCTGTCTCGACGTGCCAAGAAAATTAGTCATATTACTGTTGGTTGCTAACAAGAGTGGGTTCGGGATCCGGTTAGCCAGTAGCATCCTGTCAGACTGATGGGCAGCGGAGGAGTTCATTCTGTCTGACCTGTAACTTCATCCCAGAAAAGCTAGCCTAAAGTAATGAACTTCTAATATTCTACATGTATTGTAACAAGAAGTACAGGGAATATTTCGAGGTGCTATTTACCACACAACGGTGCAACTTGGATGATTCAAGCATCATCGTACATGGAATACACCAAAGGAGTACATAACAGCTCCAAACCATCATATTCAATATCTAACAAACATCTACCTCGCAGGAAACACAAAAACATTTCAAACCTTCAACCATACACCTACAAATTCATACCAAGAAGTGAAAGCAAAGGGGAGAAATGAAGAAAGTTCATTGCGTCATTCAATCGTACCACCCGCCACCCTATAGTCTTCAACACAAGAAGAAGAGGAAGAAGTGAGAAAAAGAGCCGGCACCGCATACGAAGCAGTCTAGAAAACAACCGAACTCGTGTGGTATAGATATGATCTTTCAGCGCGCGAAATCTCGTCAACATGAACGGCAGACCGGCTGGACTCCCACCAAGCCTGGTCCCGCATGTGGTGATGGATGATGTGTCGATAGAGGGGATATTTGTGAGAGCAGTCCAACCCAAATGTTCGCCGGGGTAAATGTTTCGCCCTCCCATAGGATATAGTAGTCGATAACGCCATGTAAACGCCAGAATCAATGCCAAAGTATAGCGCCCGTAATGCCAAATGTGAAAAGAACAACATGATTTACCGTTGACAGAAAAGTTCAATCTCACCTAGTCCGCCACCAGGGTTGAGATTGCTCTGCTGTTCTTTCCAGTTCTCGAACGCCTCCTGTACGTCATCATCGCATTGGATGCTTACGTATGTGTTATCGCTATCCAGGTACTTGAGTTTGACCTGGCCGGAGCCTAGTGATACAGACGTCGATCGCTGTAGTTTTGCATCAATGCGGTCCTTGAGCGACTGGTAGCTGATATTTGTGCTGACCACCAAGACCATGGAACTCCCGGCTGATGGGCAATGGACCTTGACTTTGAGTTGTGTCGGTATATTGGGGTCTACACCAAGTGGAGGCGACATGTTCCGCGAGTCCATGGACGCTGGAGTCAAAGTGCCCTGGCTTCTCTCAAACGATGATGCAGGCGTCATTGTGCGCATTGGCGGATAGTTTGGATCGCGGCGCATAGCAGTGTTGTGGAACTCATTGTTCGCATTGGCAAGCTCGGCGGCGGTTCGTTGCTGGATCAGACGGTCTCGTTGGATTGCTGGTGACTGGGTTGCAGCGCGCGGCGGTGGGTTGTTGGGCGAGTTGCTGTTACTGCGATTCACGATTGCTGCGTTGTACGCGTAGTGTGTGGGGAAGGGGGGCACATCTGGCACTGGCTGGGATGGCGGCGGCGCTCTTCGAGTTTGTCCTTGGAGATGTGAGTTGATATCGGGGCTACTAGCTGCCCGCAATCTACCTTGAGCTGAAAGAGTGGCATTGGCCGGAAGTGATGGACGTTGGGCACGACTCTGTTGATGAACATTCTCCCCCCTGGATCCGTGGCGCGATTGAGCAGGAGCAGTGTGACGATTGTTCTCTTCGTGAGAATATCCATTTGGTGGTGCTTGACGGGGGAAGGGGAAGGTGCCGTTGGATGATTGGCTTGATCGTGCGTTAGAGTGGGTTGACATTGGGGTTTGCATCGGGGTCTCGGCCGTAGGAGAAAAGTAGGATTCTTGGTTGGCGGCGTCCTGTATCTGCTGCGTGCGCAGGGTTAGTGGAGGCTGACCGTTGTAGCCCATAGGAAAACGTGGAGGTGGTACCCTTTCGCTTTCGCCAGTCGTTGATCGCGAACGTATTGAGGGGGTGCCAGTATTCTGTCGTGAGTAGGGGTAGCCTGTAACAGGGTCGATGTCCTCGTCAGCATCTTCTTCGTCTTCTTCCTGGTATGGGTTTTCCAAGACTTGGTCGCGCATGTATGCGAACTGGGTATCTGATGGCCTGGAGGCTGTGGTGCTGGCGCTTGTCCGCGCCTGGTCCTTCCACATCCGGCGCTGGGTATCAACCTGCATAGCCCATTTCTTCATGGTTTCCTCGGAGGTGAATTTGATGATGAAGTTCTCGATTCCCGGGTCGCCCTTCCAGAAGATTTGGCAGGTGTATGAGCCTGCGTAGGTTAGCTGGGGTGTTATGAATAGAGGCTTTGGTGGTCGCACCTGGCTTCTGGAGAGAGATGGTCTCTGTGACGTTCTGCATGAAAATGCGGCCCTTGAGCTGCAACTTTGGCTTCCCGTCTTTGGTGACTAGGGATCGAGTGGACATTTTGTTTTTTGGCTTGTTGACGTTGATCTCTTTACAGCAGAGGAGAATCATCTCGAAGAGGTAGATCTTGTACTATGGGAGGGTTAGCGATGCAGGGGAAGGTATGAGCATGGTAGAAAGCCTACTTCTCGCTCTTCGTTCTTCGAGCTCATGCTCTCACCCTTGAGCACAGTATACTGGCCATGTAGAAGAAGGTCACCAAAACCTTCAATCTTGTGGCCCTTCCAGTCTTCTACGAGCGTCTTGAGCTCTTCTACTGCTTCGACACGTTCTTCGCGCGCAATGGCGTCGTTGGTGCCTGCGAGCACGGAAGAGGCCGCTGCGATACCCCGGGAGATGTCTTCTCGTCGTCCTTCGTCGAGGTCGCCCTTGTCGCGAAGTTGCTGTTTGTGTTAGCGAAGGGGTTGGAGAGGAGGCTGTTAAATCATACCTGAAGCAGTAACGGGTATTTGGTGAGTCGTTGGAATGGTTTCAAAAGGAAAGACGCAAGCAAAGTCGGCGACTCAACCATCTGTCGCATCTCAGCTGGTCCACCGGTCTCCTTTAGCTTGTCGAATTCGCGCATAGCAATCTGCTCGCACTTCTTCTGGTTCGCAATGTACGGCTCGTAGACCTTGAAAGCATCTTTGTATAAGACGAACAGGTTGCCCCAGTTTTGCTCATCGGGGTGCTGTGCGTTGGTTTGTTCGACGCGGATCAGGAAGCGGCGCTGGAAGTCGAGGAGGGCGTTGAGATTGAGGAAGATGTCGTGCACTTGGTCACCACTAATGACACCCCTTTCTTCTACCAGCTTCTTGAACTCCTGCAGCAGCTCCAGATGCTGTACGTAGGTACGCTCCGTCTTGACCAGCTCGTCGATGATGTGCTCGCGCTGGGTGCGCTTGGTGCCGACGCCGCCAGCGTTGTCGAGGGATTCGGTGACGCCAGCAATCTTGCCCTGGGCGACGAGCTCGTCCAGGACTTTGTTGACGACGTTGGTGACCTGTGTGGATCTGTTAGCGCGGGCCTACCCCACAGTCTGCTGGATGCTCACTTTCACAAATCCGGTTGTGTCGTCACCGTACAGGTCGCCGAGGATGAAGCAGCTATCCTGGGGGATGCCCAGCTCGGTGACGCAGCTCTGGATGAACTTGTAGCAGGCCATCTTCTCGTTCTTCTTCAGGCTCTTCTCGTCCTGCTTGGAGCTGGGGATGGTCAGGAGGGTGCGGGGCTCGAGGGCGTTGTACAGCTCCATCAGCGGGTAGCCCCTCCGGAAGGTGCGCCATAGCAGCGTGACGGGGTCGGCATCGTCGTCGGCCTTGCCCTCCTCCTCGGCGATCCAGCGGTTGAAGCCCGGGATAAAGCGCAAGCGCATCTGCAGCGTCAAGCAGCGCTGGAACAGCGAGGTGTCCTTGTCGGCCCGCTTGTTGAGGACATTGTCGGAGGCTTCGACGGGTCCGCCATTGACGGGCGTCGACGATGTCGGGAAGCTGGGCGGGGGGTTGAACAGCGTCGAGCTGCTCGTGGCCTGGGTGCTCTGCGTGTCGCGCGCGCTGCTGTGCGAGTAGCTCGAGTAGGTGCTCTGGAAGCTCTGGTGCGACATGAGGGCAGGCGGCCCGGTCGAGGTCATCCGGGCGTGTGCAGTTTGCTTTGAGGGCGACTTTGGTGGTGTATGGGAGACGGCAAAGGTGGTATGGGCTCTCACCAGACCCGAGTGAAACGATAGTCCGCCCTCCATGCTGCTTTCATCGATCTCCTTGCGCTCGCGCTAAGCCCTTAGGCGGTCAGGGTCGAAGCTGCTAAACCGAGCAGGGCGGCGAGACGTGGATCGTGCGGCGACAGACAACAATTTCACGGCCAGGCCTGCAGCACGCGGGTCGCGATAGCGGTCGGAAGCTCCAGAGTTCGCTGATAGTCGTGCTATCGCGGGTGTGTGTCTAGGAGATGTCTGGAGACGCTGCAGCGGGTAATGCTGAAAGGGGCACTCGTGCGTTTCACCCGCATGTGCGGCGTTGCCCATGTCATGTGACTGCGACGACTACAAAACTCAAAACATGTCACTGTTCCCCGTCTGCGTTGGGCTCGCATTCCGTACCAACGCGCACGTTTGCAGCCGTCGTGTCCACGAGCGACGGCCTCGGTGACACCCCCACAGCCAGCCGGCGCGTCGCCGTTCCACTCGCTCAGAGCCCAGTCCTTTGATGAACCGCGAGTCTGCGATATATGACAGCTGACTCACTCTGCGAGCCGCCCTGCCCATTCCCATGACTTGACCTTTTAGCAATGTGCCTATCGCAACATAGCACCCTCTTCGCCCTTTGCATCTGCCGCGTGCGTATTTGTTATGTCGGCACAAGTGCTGCCTTGGGCCGCGATCGTCTCGACACTTGCCTGTCGCGGACCCATTTCTCCAGCCTTGTTGGCCGGGAACGTGACCCTTGGTACAGCGCGCGGCTCATGCGAGTATTGTTAGAGAGCGGTGTGAGAGAACATGTCCTGTTCTGTGGCCATGATGCCATTGTGGTAAACGGCATGGGGGCTGGCTAGCCGCCCGTTCTCACATGCCACACGACGACAAGACAGCATTGGTCCAGCTCCGAGCAACGCGAGAGCAGGTGATGTTGCCCGATGGGCGCGTCGAGTGCATGAAATACCTGCCACAAATACCTGCCAAATACCTGGGCAAGATATTAAAAGCTTCAGTATCCCAAGGTGACGAGTGGAGCAACCTTGGGTGTCTCAGACACTCCGGTGAATTGTCACCATCAAGCACGTCACCTTACCAAGCAATGGCTCAACAGTAAAATTCAAACTAAAATTCAAACTAAATTCAAACGGCTTGCGCAAACCTCGTCGACTAGTCGCTTCATGTACATTGCAAACCTTGCCAGGTGCATGTGAAGAGAGTAATGACATCGGGGAATTCTTCCAATCTTCTAGACTGCATCCTTCCACTTCTAGTGCATCAGCCGTTAAGCGGGCAGTCTAGCGTTGGCTCTCCTGGTGTGTCTCAGATGCGAGCGACTTGGCCGCACGAGTAGTAGTCCGCATGCCCTAGCCAGCTCGGCTAGCGGCAGATCTGGAGTGAATGGGTGCGGGTGCACGGGCGCAAAGGCGCGTGTGTTGCGGGAAGCAATGATGCACTGGGCACTTGTCGAGGCTCTGCGAAAGTTGGAGATTCCCATAGCAAAGCCCATGTGCACCCCGACAGCCACACAAGACAACACCCGTGATAGCCCGTCCCTGCATAAGACACCACAACCGCCACCCGTCGCTTTCCGTGACTCCAGTACGTACCCTGATTACCAAGATCGCCAGGCAGCATCAGCCCGACCGCCCTGGGAGCGCATGTGCAGACAACATCACCTCACCCTTTCGCCGCAACAGAGAGTGCGCTGCAAACGGCACACGATTGCGTATCGACTAGCGACTTTTGTCTCCACCCACCCACCCAACTTGCGCGCACCGTCATGGCAGGCCCTCTAGGCACCCCGAATGCCCAATTTTCTGCCTCGCCCTACATGCATCCTTTCCGCCCTGCCTCTTCCATGAGTGCAAACCGCTTCGACGAAGGCTACTCCGAGGACACCAGGAGCCAGAATGAGGGCGACATGGTTATGCGCAGCGATGTGCAGCTGACTGACAGCGAGATGGGAGTCAACTCGCCCTTCGTCCTGCCCGACTGGGTCATGGCTCTGAGCGAGAACGAACGGAGTGGTAAGTAGCAGCTGCGGTGTGACGGGAACCTGCGCTGACATCATGTATAGAATTCGCCTATGCCATTCTTCGCTCGCTGCGGACCTCCTCGATAGCCGGCATCGTCGAAAAGCTCAACCCTCTCCTCCACCTCGACCCCGTAATACACCTGCCTCCTGAAATCACTTTCCAAATCCTCTCGTACCTGAACCCCGAGACGCTCTTGCGCGCATCAACACTGTCCCGGTCGTGGAGGGAGCGGGTGCTGGACAGCCCCCTGTGGAAGCTGCTTTTTAGACTAGAAGGCTGGAACTCCAACTTCCCCCAGGTCCGCGCATACGAAGAGGCGCAGAGACAGAAACGCGCAGAGTTTAAAGAGAAGGAGCGAAAGACGCGACACAGAGCCGCCGAGGATACCGACTATGGCAAGCCATCCCACAAGAAGCGCGTGCGGGAACGACAGTTGTTTGGCGACGGCGCCGCGTCAGAAAATGGCACGCAGATGTCAGCAGGCGCGGGCTCTACTAGCAACGTATGGGGCGAGCAGCACGGAGCAGTTGAGGCTGACGACAGTCCGTCTGTCAAGTCGGAGGACAAGATGGAGGGCATCTCGTTCCATGGCGCATCACCTACAGCATCGCCTGCTGCTATAGCACGCAAAGAAAGAAGACAGGATGCTTCGTCTGAAGAAATATCGCCCGCGCTCGCAGTAGCAGACACGAACGGACCTCCCATACACCCGTCACTCCTGCTCCCTGGCCCGGAAGCCAGGATCAACTGGCAATACCTTTACAAGCAGAAGAGGAGGTTAGAAGAGAACTGGAGCACCGGTCGTTATTCCAATTTCCAGCTACCACACCCGAACCACCCAGAAGAAGCTCATACCGAATGTGTGTATACTATACAGTATTCCGGGAAGTACCTGGTCAGCGGCAGCAGGGATAAGAGCATCAGAATCTGGAATCTGGATACCCTTCGCTTGGTACATCCACCACTCACTGGTCACCAAGCTTCCGTTCTGTGCTTACAATTCGACGAACGCCCTGATCAGGACATTGTTGTGTCAGGTGGCAGCGACTGCAAAGTTATCCTTTGGAAGTTTTCAACCGGACGTATCATCAAGGAAATCGAAAGGGCGCATTCGGAGTCGGTTCTGAATCTAAGATTCGACGATCGCTACCTGGTCACATGCTCGAAAGACAAGACGATCAAGGTCTGGAATCGCAAGGAGATGATGCCAACGGACGACACGTACCCTTCATCTACCATGAAGTCGAGCGCTCGGTTCCCTTCCTACATCATCAATATGCAGGAACACGTTGAAAACCAACACCTTCATTTCAAACCCCTTCTTCCATACAGCCTCATCATGACGCTAGAAGGCCACGGCGCTGCAGTCAATGCCATCCAGATTCTTGACGGGCAAATTGTCTCAGCATCTGGAGATAGGAGCGTCAAATGCTGGGACGTCCGCACCGGCGCATGCACAAGGACATTTTCAGGTCACACCAAGGGCATTGCTTGTGTTCAGTTCGACGGACGACGCATTGTTAGTGGAAGCTCAGACGAAAGCGTACGCATCTTCGACCGCGCGACAGGAGCTGAAGTGGCCTGTCTGAACGGCCACAGTAATCTTGTGCGCACCGTGCAAGCTCAATTCGGCGACCTTCCTGGCAACGAAGAAGAGCTTGAGGCCGAAGCGCGGTCCGTCGATCGAAACTACTTTGCAGCACAAGCTAGTGGTCTGCTCGCTGACCAAAACCTTACCAGGGCTGAGCGACGTGCTCGCAACGCTGGTTCCCGCGACCCATCCAAGATATTCGCCTATGGGGCTAAACTCCCACCGGGTGGCGGCGGCAGCAAATGGGCGCGCATCGTCTCAGGCTCCTACGACGAAACAGTCATCATCTGGAAGAGAGGACCTGATGGAACCTGGGAGAAATCTCAGACACTCCTACAGAACGATGCTGTCCGAGCTGCTGGCGGCCGCCCACGAAGGCCAGTTAATCATGCTGCCAACGCGAATGCGAACCACGGTGCCCAACACCACAACCAACCAGCTAACGCCCAAGCTCCTGCGCAACAGAACAACTTCCAGGCTCTCGCACAGCAGGCTCAAGCTCAGGCTCAAGCAGCTCAGACATTGGCCCTGCAAGCCAATGCCCTCCACGCAGCATCCCAAGCAATGCATGGTCCGGCTGCCAACAACGCAAATGCAAACGCAGCCACCCACAACGCGGCAGGAAACAACGCAAACGCTGCAAACGCAACAACAGCACAAGGCGCCGCAGGCCCAGCTAACGCCGCACCACACCACCACCATCACCATCACCATCACCCCCCTCACCCGCTCGCCGCACCCCTCAACGCCAACAACGGCACAAACTCGCGAGTCTTCAAACTCCAGTTCGACGCCCGCAGGATCATCTGCTGTAGTCAAGATCCGACGATCGTTGGATGGGACTTTGCCAATGGGGATAAGGATATTATGCTTGCCAGTCAATTCTTTGGCGACTCTTACTAGGGATGGGAGGACAAGAGGTATGGCTCGTATGTATTCTGAGTGTTTTGAGTTTCTGTGAAGGAGCACGAGTGTGTTGAGAATATTGATGATGGGGTTAATGTTTGTTGTATTATGAGTTATGTACATAGCGTTGCGTTTGGCATTGCATTGGGGAATAGGCTCTCTTCGTATAGCGTTTTTTGTGGCTTGTTAATGAAACATCGAATTACCTTCATGTTTTGGGCTTCAGCTGATCACTGAGTTTCATTGGTGCCACGATCGATCTTGATTGGCGCCGTACGCGCCAAAACGCCACCAAAGTGGCTGTGCTTGTTGTAGGCCTCGTCTACGTCTTTTAGACATCTCACCTCGCCGACAGGTGCATCTACGCTTGTAGACTCCGACCCCAATGTTGATCTTCCTGCGACCATTCTTGAACAAGCTGACACAATCTCAATCCGTACCGGAGTGAACAACCACTGAGGTTCTCTCTTAGACAAGATGACTTACTGGACCCAGTTCTGGCGATGGACTTCCAGCCTTAGCACCCTCCCACTTCGTATGGACAAATGGTTGCTTTCGCTACCAGCTGGATGGAAGATATCGTTCGGTATCTGGATAAGATATACAGTGGACAGTCCAGGGGCGCCGCCCTCTATGGCTTTGGTATGTCACCTTGGGGTTTGACATGGCTACTAGCTGACTTTAACAGAATGGTGAACGGACAAGATACAGGCACACACCTATAGATAAGAGGCAAGGAGACATCCGTTTGCTCGTGATCTATCCTGGAAATCCTGGCGACACGATAAGCACGTCTTTGGTCACATCGCATCTGAGCGACAGCCCTTCCTTCGAAGCAATCTCCTACGTCTGGGGCAACTATAGTGATCGAGCCCAAATATTAGTTGACGGCCAGCTCTACTGTATTAGCAAGAGTTTACACGACGCTCTTCACGATTTGAGACATCCAGATTCAGTAAGGACTTTCTGGGCGGACCAGGTGTGTATCGACCAAAGTGCCGAAAGTATGGCCGAAAGGAGTGATCAGGTTGGGAAGATGGGGCAAATTTATAAAACTGCAAGTAATGTTGTTGTGTACCTGGGCAGAGGCACAGAACATACCGAGACGGATATGCAGCACTTGCAATCTTTTATACAACCATACGCCCGAGGAGAAGAAGCCCCGTGGTCCCATATCCCGATACCCGATTTAGGCCGAAGTATCAACAATATCCTTACCAGTCCTTGGTTCGAACGCATGTGGACAGTTCAGGAGGCAGTATTAGCCAAAAAGACTACGTTACAGTGCGGCAACTACCAAGTTCAGTGGACTTGTGACCTGCGAACATTACGAGCTTTAGTGTTCCGAATCAAGTCAGCGGTTATATCACCGGTTTACCATTTACATGGCACTGCTAAAGTCGATTGGACCCCTTTACTTTACATCCTCGAATCACAGATGAGGCAGGCTGCGCGGAAGGAAGGCGTTGTTCTGCAGCGGAATCTACTCGACGTAGCCTTCGACTACCGGTATCGAAAATGTGTTCAGCCCCGTGACAGGTACTTTGCAGTTCTTGGCATAATAGAGGATGATCGGGGAGGTTCGATGTGTTTCGAGCCCGATTATAGTATAAGCGTGGAAGAAGTGCATCGACAATTCACCGCCGAGATCCAGCGCATCAGCGAGATAGAGGATGCTCCACTTGAAGAGTTTCGGGCTGTTGACCCAAGCTCTCTTCCTAAATGCCTGGGGGTTGACCCAAGCCCTTTTCCACGTCTGGGGGAACCATGGATTGGAAGTTTTACACCAATATGCACGAGTGCCCTAAACGATACTGGTTGAAAATCGCATGCTGCTTGTCATAGTGTTTAGAACTTGGCGAAGAGCTTGTAAAGGCAGCCATAACTGCGTTCGTTATGCCGGAGAAGTTTCAAATACGATATATAAAGCTGAAAGAATGAGTTGGAGAAAGCCGTAAGAATGAACAGTTCCGGCACTGACACAAATCCTCGAGAAGCATGAGCTACCAAGGAGCTCGGTTCTTCCAAGTTTTACGTCTGCTCGAATCTGCCCTGGAGATACATACTACGACCTTCCTGCTCGACTCATGATAGAGATTCTTGCGTACACCTTCGGAGCAGGTTTTGTGCTTAATAATCGAGGCTAGGAAAGAAAAACAACTTTTTGAATCGTTACCTGGGCATGGCTAACTTGTACACCGAGGCAGAGTCAAGAATTGTATCGTAATGCGATATGATGCAGAGTAATAAACTATTCCCAGCCAGTCTGACCGCAATAGATCTCAGTTACATGTTGACACGAAAGGAGTGCCGTTTGGTGTGTACAGATCTCCCAGCTCAAAGGAAGAGAGCGAAACCGACTAGCGAAGCCAAGAACTCTGGATTCAGACCAACTTCTGCCGGACTCTGACCTGCTAGGAAAACCCATTGTTGTATAGTGAAGATCAGATTGTGTGTGACGCGTCTGGATGCGCGTCATCGGAGGGATATTAGGGTGCCAAGTCTGATCGGCACTAAGCACCCCTGCGACTCAGTAGCGTGGGCGGACCTCGAGCATCGGAAGCCGCGCCCACGCCAGGCTGACAGCACTCAAGATGGACTTCGTCTGCAGCTCTCGTTTGCCTTGTACTTGTTCGACCTGTCATTCACAGTAATCTTCTGTTGATATCCCAACTATCTTCCTGCGACATATTACTTGTCATGCGCGCCTAGCGATTTCCAGATCTACCCGCGAATCCAACGAGAGCTGAACCCACGATGGTTGTCAGAGCTGCTTCAGGAACCCTGGGCGGGGTGTCGATGAAGCACCTGTCCCTTGTGACGGTAAGCACGTCTTTGTGTCCCTGCTCGGTATATGCGCATAAGCTAATCTTTTCGTAGCTCACCTTCCAGAACTCCGCCCTCATCTTGGTACGGCCACCCTTCATGGCGGACGACAACCCATGCGCGAGCAAAAAGCGCACTCAGGATGCGAATTCTGTATAAGAAGGACCGGACCGTGTCAGTGGCTGACACGACATCAGATTATGCATTACTCAAGGGTAATGCCTCTAGCTGGAGAGCAGAGATATCACGCAAGCACAAGCGTCTTTCTGAATGAAGTGATCAAGCTAGCTATAAGCTTGACTATGGTATGGCAGTGGTACGGAAAAGCATGATTGCTGTTAGGCTTACAGTACCTATAGGCATTATACGAGATGTCCGGCAACCTTCCTTCGAACACGACCGTCCCGACTTTGTTCCGCACCATGACGACCGCGATGTTCACCAACGAGAGCTGGAAGCTTGCGATACCCGCGGTCTTATACACGATACAAAACTCCCTTCAATATGTTGCTGTCAGCAATCTGGATGCTGCAACCTTCCAAGTTACCTACCAACTCAAGATTCTGACGACGGCTATCTTCAGCGTTTTGATGCTAGGCCGACGCCTCTCGACACGCCAATGGTTATCTTTACTACTTCTCATCGTCGGCGTATCCATTATACAAGTACCGCAAGCGACCGCACCTTCAGCCACAGCAGGGGCAGGATCGTCGTCATGGACGAAGACACTGGAGCAACTACATGATTTAGGCGAGAATGTCGCTGGGCGGGTCTTGAAGCGATCTGGTTCATATGAGGGTATACACGAGGATCGCGCAGCTCAGGTACCTCGCATGAATAGTCGGGTTGGGCTCTTGGCTGTTCTGATCTCCTGCGCCCTCTCAGGCCTGGCTGGAGTCACCTTCGAAAAGATACTGAAGGAATCTTCGAGCGCAAAGCTGACACCGCTCTGGGTGCGCAACTGCCAGCTCTGTTTTTGGTCACTGTTTCCTTCGCTATTCTTGGGTGTTATCTGGAAGGACGGAGAAGTGATAGCAAAGACTGGGTTCTTCGTTGGTTACAACTGGGTGGTGTGGACGGCCATTGGCTTTCAGGCAGCCGGCGGTGTCATTGTTGCGCTCGTCATT
>Ga0073774_1000109_pt1 | contig 16807 bp, 20 predicted proteins | sample InSIn5gowninarea_FD_77487 | JGI IMG/M metagenome (GOLD analysis project Ga0073774, IMG submission 77487) | Clean room microbial communities from NASA Spacecraft Assembly Facility at Jet Propulsion Laboratory, Pasadena, California, USA -... ... | reverse complement strand
CTATCGATGATAGAATCAAGAGGTTGGTCAAGTCGTGAAGACATGCTGCGCGTAGGTCTTTTGTTGGTTGATTGGATAACTTGGTGCTCTGCGAGAAAGAAAGTGCGCGCGTCGCGAAAACGGGTTGCAGAGACGATAGAAGTAGAGTACAGGTAAGTTCAGTCGCAGATCGAATATGCCGAGATATCTTGTATGAAGTTGCCGCTTGGATGGATGAGAATTAAATAGAATAGTTGAAAGTGTCTGACGCGACGTTGATAAAGTGGTTGAGGGATACAATGAGAAAAGGCAAGAGGAAGTGGTGGAAGTGCAGGCAGATGGGCAAGGTGCAGCCACAACAAAAGGGAGCAAGGTCACGTGGTCTTGTCGCGACTTGCAGTGACGTGTTTAAGGGGCACCACATTTCACGTTTCTCTTAGTTTTGAAACCACCATGAGCGATCAAACGCTCGTATCGTGCTCTACGCATTTCTGCTAAAATATTGTTCCAAGCCTTGCACCTAACGCCGAACATAATCGACCTGCTCCATTACATGACCTGTTTGTCAATGGATGAATTCAGCCCGTTTCCATGTTGAAGAGCCAAAAGAAGGCGATGAAACAGTCTTGACCGTGGGCACCCGTAGAGTAACTCTAGCTCTTCAACGCTTCCAGCCGGCCTCGCATCTGTTCCAGGTTCGTCTCCTCCTCTTCTATAGTCTCCTCCTCTGCCGGCAGTGTAGGCATCTGCTGGTCGATGGCTCCAAGTTTGCCCTTTAGCACTTCACCGAGCACCGCATCAACTTCAGCTTCAGCCTCTTCCTCCTCGTCCAGTAACCCATCATCAGGCAGCATGTCCCCAACCATCTCATCTATAACGCCTGCCTTCATCAGCTCTTGACTTAGTTCTTGCATGGTGCCCGACAGTTCTGGCAGCTTGATCAAAGTATTGACATCTTTCATGATGCCTGTGCTAACTTTTAGACTTCCTTCTATCTTCCGTATGGAGAAAGCCTCGTTGACTTGCATTTGTACACTTTCTAACTGGGCTTTACTGGTGTGTAGCCTACCAGCTTGCTTCCGGATGTGTACCAACTCTTTAGCCATAAGCCTAGCCTCCTGTCTAGCCTGTTTGGCCTCAGCAGGCTTCCTTTCGGCGCGTTTCGAGGCTTGCAGGATCGATTGTCTAGCTTTGTTCTCAGACACTTTCATGCTCTGAATGTCGCGATCCAGCATGCGCACATTTTTGCGGATTAGCTGGTCACATTTTCGCTTCTGCTCGGCAGGGTCAGGTTTGAAAAAGACTGCTTTGAACGTCTGCATAATGCTCGAACCTCGCGCTGAGCAAGACTACGTCACATGTGATGTCGGATGTTGCAAAGGTTGTAGGTCAAGGTATGCCTTGCATGGCAGGTGTTGTCGCTACAAAAGACAGTAGGAGTCGTCGTAAATGCGCCCGGTGAGAGAGGATGTGATAAAATGTATGAGATCCGTCGCCTGCGTACGACAGGCACGAGGGCTTAAAGAGATGCTTGTTGCGCCTTCAGATGCCGGTGGTTAGGGTTGAATAGGCGTCGCAGATCTATTTCATTTAATTGGTGGACGGTGGGGTAGCGGGGAGTTCGAATCCGCACTGTGCAGCTTTGGGCGCAGGAGCACAATCATTTTTCTATGCCATTCGTTGAACTTCGGTCATGCAGCTGGTGTAGCCTTGTCTAGTACTATACCTACCTACTCAAACAAACCGCAAACTTGCAATAATCGCACAACTTACATTTCCCTTACCTTCGATCCTCACTTCGAGTAAAAAGTTTAGAAGATCGCGCTTGTCTACTACAATATTCTCACGTACCTCATCTCGACTAACCGGCTCATTTCTTAGCCATGTCTAGCACAACACAGCAGACTCCCGAAGGTGGGCCAGTTGTAACAACAGCCTTGTAGGAGTGGTGACTGACTTGATTACAGTACTATGGGCACAGCGTTCTTCTTCTTCAGATGCTGAGAAGAATTATGTCTACCTGACAATAGGTGTCCCCGATGTATCTGCAAAGTCTCTTAAGCTCGACCTTACTCCAACCAAACTCACCTTTACCGGCACTTCAGACTCTAAGAAGACTACCTACCATGTCGAGCTGGAGTTCTATGAGGAGATTGACCCTTCGAGCTCGAAGACACATCATACTGCTGCCAACATTCAAATGGTATTGAGAAAGAAGGATCTGAAGGAAGAATACTGGCCACGTCTGTTGAAGGATTCTAAGAAGGCACATTTCTTGCGAACAGACTTCGATAAGGTGGGTTTTCGTCATGCTAAGTGGATAAAGATACTAACACAAGACTAGTGGGTTGACGAAGACGAGCAGAACGAGGCGCCAGAAGATGACTACATGAACCAGTTTGGTGGTGGCATGGGTGAGGACGGTGGCTTCGGCGGTATTGACTTCTCTAAACTCGGCGGTGGCGCTGGTGGTGATATGCCCGGCATGGAAGGTCTCGGTGGTATGGAGGGTGAAGATGGAGACGATGACGAGGATGATGAGGAGATGCCTGATTTGGCCGAGCCAGAAGATGACAAGTCCGGGGCTAAAGGTAAGGCCAAAATCGAGGAAATTGACGAATCTAAGTAAATGCTCGTCAGACGATCCGGCCACGACAGAACTACCCATTCGATAAGCTCATGCCTCGCGAGCGAGCACCTTAAGGCAAATGACCTTACCTTCCCAGATCACAAGGTTTGAGAGAGCTCCGTCCTCTCTTGGAAATGGTCTTCAAGCAATCTATGTGCCACATTCCTGTAAGCAAGCGAATGGTGAGATATGAAACAGTCTTCCTACCCAAATGAGCGCTTCTTCCTCGATCGACAAAGAAAATGAATACATCAGAAAAAGCTATACTCTTTTGATTCTAGACCTTCCATGATATCTCAATCAATCAAGGCACGCTTACCTATAGCTTTACAGTTGACATCTGACGATAGTCCATGCTATTCCAGATTGAGACAGCCGGAAGCATTGAGTATTGGAGGACTAGATGATCCCTTTACTCATGTGAGACTTCTCTACGTTCAACAATCTTGCATCCTTTTCTCCTTCGTCATAATACAAACATCCCGGGTAACATACTCCAGCAAGATGCGATCCTTTACTTGAGCAAGATGAGGCCTTAGCATTCTTTGACCGCACAAGCTCTGCGACTTGATCGAGCTAATTTCAACTTAACATACGGTTTGCACCATGCTGTGTTGGACATGAATTGACAAGCTGAGACAGGTCGTGCAGTAAGTCTCATGTCCACCTCCTGCCTCAATTCGCATTCCAGTTTTGCCCACTCATAGAATGTCGATTCTGCCAACCACAATCAGATAGTGGTACTATCCCCAATCGCAATTAATGTATATAGAGAACTAGATTCACGCAAGATATTCAATTTGTGTTGTTCGAGCTGAGAATTTACAAGTCAAGTGCACACACCAATCGATTCGAGAAACTCGAAATGCGTACGGCACCTAAGGATAAATACCATAGTCATCTATTGTTAGTGGGTACTCCGTCAAAGCATATGTGGATCAAAGCCTAAGCTTGTAACATGATCGGACGTTGCAGCCGCTATAGTAAATAGCTTATAGTCTAACAAACAGCTCACGACCAGTGCGTGAGAAGCACTTCAAAATGCAGTGATGTCGAGGTTGTTTCAAAGCGCTATGAATTGTTACTGTAACATGATGTATGTTGAAGCCGCTTGAAATGGAACATATGTTAGTAATGATTTTTCTTTTTTTTTTGGAAAGTGCTTCCTATGAACAGGGCCATTGGCTATAAATGTAGTTAGAATCGTGTAACTTTGCGTCGTTGCATATTTACACACGCATGTAGTGAGTGTGTCATTAACTACTACGTACAGTACTGGCACCTTCACCATCAGAAACTACCTACCAGTAGACCAATATCGTAATCTACGTCCACAGCCTCACTCAAACATCTGAGAAATCCCCAAGGTCCCATAACTCCCCAACCCATCCTTACAAAACCACGTATTACTATCCCTCATATCCCAGGTAGTCCACGTCACCAGAGGATCCCTAAACGTCTTGATAATATACTCACTCCCTCGCGAGTCCCATTTGTAGTCGGCGCTCCCGACGATGAAATAAGCGACGCTGTCGATAGGCAGACGATAGCAGGACATGGCGGCTGACCAGCATGATTCGCCGCCGGCCTTCTTTGTGTTTTCGCCGTAGTAGAGATAGGATATGCAGAAGCCGTCGTCCTTGTCTAGGGGTGATTCGTCTATTGCGCCGGTGCTGAGGTCGCGGGTTTGGAGCGGTGCTGGTGCTGGGGCGGCGAAGATTGTTGTTGTTGTTGTTATTGCTAGAAAGGTGAGGAGGGTGAGGAAGTGTGTTTTTGGCATTTTGGCTGTAGTTTAGGTCCTTTTTTGAGAAGAGACTTGTTGATGTTTTTTGTAGGTTGGCTGTGGGAAGAGCTGTTGAAAACGAGATGGTAGAAACTTTATGTATTAGAGAGGTGGTACTGTACTGTATGTAATCAATCCAAGCAATTCGAGATTCGTAGGATAAATTTAGTCATCTATTGTTAGCAGCACTGTCCGCCATTGCTTTGCTTCGTCAAACTCCACGCTTCCCACGAAACTTTCCCCGTACAAGGCAAAAGTAACATCGACTTACTGTATGCTTCCATAGCTTAACCTTAATGGATTTTGACGAGATGAAATGTAAATGTAAATGTCAGGATGTGCGCGAATTCGATCCAGTAGGACAACACAAGTGTGGTGAGTACGTAGGACTAGGGCGTCTGACTAGCGCGGCTCGGCATTCAGGACAGGCAGTAACTCGTTGGGTTGGATATTGCGAAGCAGGCTCCTCGTGCTTTGAGGGTCCTTACTGTAGTTGAGCCTGTGGGAAACATAGCCATGGTATTTGTAAACTGTACGTCTTTGCGATCATTGTAATAACAATCTTGTGTAAATGACTTTAGTGTTGACCTACCGGTAAATGGGCAAGTATTATGCCATCTTGAATTCTCCACCTCAATACTACATGCGTGAGAAGAGTGCCTTGAAATGCAATTCCATTCATTAGAAGATATCAAATCAAGCTTTCCCCGTCGAGCCCAACCAATCCATACATAGCTCAACCTTCTTCTGCATAGCCTCCGTTACCTCCTCCAACAACTTCGTCAAAGGTGTATTCTTCGCCTTTTTAGCCTGTATCTCCAAATACGGATCATTAACAATATCGTTAATATTAGCCTTAACCATCCCATACCTCACACAATCCTGAAAGCGCTTCTCATCAAACCACTCCGCCCCAGCCCCATGCAGTACAAACCTGACCCGATCCCCGACAGCCTTCACAAGCCCCTCCAACCGCTCATATTCCAACTGTGGTCCCTGAGGCCCATATTTCCCATGCACATTCCCAAAAGCAGGAGCAAGCCACTGAATCCCCGTCGCCACAAACTCCTCCGCCTGCTCCGGCGTCGTCAATATCCCCTGCATCTCACTGATATCACCCACCCCATCCTCCCCTCCCAATATCCTCCCCGGCTCCGCCTCCGTAACAATCCCCCTCTCCGTACAATACCCCACCAACTCCTTCGTCAGTCTTAAATTCTCCTCCCGCTCATAATGGCTCATGTCAATCATAATCCCATCAAACCCTTTCAAATCCGCCGCCCGTCTCACCATCTCCGGCGTCTGCGCATGGTCCATATGTACAGCCGCTGGCACACTGGCGTTAGCTACGGCTTCTGCAGCAGCGTGCACGAGGATTCCGCCTGCGTACTCAACGGCCCAGGGGAATAGTTGTACGATGACTGGCGATTTTTTGGCTTCGGCAGCACGGACGCTGGCTAGGATGCCTTCGATGTTGTAGCAGCATATTGCCGGGACGGCGTAACCTCCTGCGTGTGCAGCTTCGACGATTTTGTAGGCTTTGTTTTCTTTGAGGTTGACCATGATTGAGGGAGTAACTGTTTGTATGTACGTTTTTGATGGAAGGCGGTTGCGGTGTTGTCAATGTAACGTATATACGGAACTAGATTCTTAAGATCTTTATAACATGTCTTTTTTATTCATCGGCGCTTTCGCCGACCTAATCCCGGGTATTTTCTGTGGTGGTTTGAACCGTTTTTCCTCCTCTGTTCCTTCTTCAATGCGGTACGTTTTATTTTAAATGCGTCCCTAGACCGCACAACTGGCCGGACCACTGGGGTTTGAGCCCGCATTGGTGGTGTTGGTATGGGTGTGCTCTTGGGCGGATGCAGGGATGTGTCACGTGTTTATGCTCTTCTTGTTCTCCTTTTTTCTTCTTGCTACCTGACGTTAGTGATTTACGTGCTGCATTTATTTTCACATCCCCCGATTGGATACCGGGCATTCGAAGAGAGTTGTAACGGGTGTCTTTAGGCTAGAGTTGAAGTGTTGCGGTAAGGTCTACGTATATCGTAATCATGGAAAAGAACGTTAGAAGCATTATTGTGAAATGGCACACGAATACTGTGCGAAGCCTGAAGAAGCACATGACATAATTCTATACAGTCTGTATGTAGTAATATGCTTGTATCAATATTCCAAAAGTTCGCACTAGATGGACTCGTATTTAGCTTTTCTGCTATCTTCTACGTGGCCAAGCACTTTCCATCTTATTTGTAGCTTCTTGCCCAGCTTCAGTGGCTCGCATGCCCCGTGCATAATCATTACTACCAGCTTCCTGCCGTTCCCGATCTAGCATGGCATCGAAATCTCTTTGAGCCTGCTCCTTCGCAAGCTGACGATCTGCGTCGTCTTTTGAAAAGGAGAAGCTGTCGCCTTTGTTATCATAGGTTGAGCTCTGATCCGTGTTGGATCTGCCGAACGAACGGTTTGAAGGTTGCGACGAGGTCTGTTGTGTTGGACCTCCACGGAGCCGGTCCCAGGCACTTCCAGATGTCCGTCTTTCGTATGATTGCGGAGTGGCCATGTCAGGGTCGTTACCGGCGGTGGGAGACGCATCATCGACAAAAAAGTCAGAACGTTGTGACTGCTCTGGTTGGGATTGAGCTGGAGTTGACCTGGACATTCTGGATTGTGCATTACTCCAAGAATTCGGAGACGTCTGCTGTACCTGGCGCTGTTGCATGTTTGCGTCACTCAACAATCCAGTATCGGTGGCTCCATTTGTGAAGGTAGAGTCACCCGCGTAATTATTCTGACCACCGTATGATTGGTTGTCATAAAATGCTTGTGGCGAATTATCATCTTGCGCTTGAGTTTGCTGCTGTGGTTGCGGTTGTCCTTTGTTCTTGAGTCCACCTGCAGCCTCACTTGCTCGATTTGACCTTAGGCGATCGATCCGTCCCTTAACAGACTCGGTTAAATCGTGTGTTCGTGGATCTCGGTAGAGGCCGACAGTCATCCGAGTATCTGCTACGCTCCGGAACAGTGGGTTCAACAAGAACAGCCACATACCAACATAAACGTTGCCTCTTGTAATATGCCACATGTAGCGAGCATTATTGCCTTTTAGCAAGGCTAGGTTCTGGAGAGGGAAAACATCATATTTTTCGATAGGCTTCGGTTTGATGAAGGGAAATTTCATGTCTGCCCTCCCCCTCCAAGCATGGAAGTAGCCAGTCCCAAAGGCCGCGACTTGTCCAACATACATTGTCATCATCTTCCGAGAGGTATAAAACGCTATGCCTTCGGCTTCCTCCTGTCTGATCTGTCGGCCAGTAATGTTCTCGCATGCTCTTACCATGTCAATCAGCAATATTCCGGAAACCTTTGCAGTGTTGGGGCCTCCCCAACAAAGTCCTCTCGTCATGCCAGAAACAGGCATGCGGTCGAATGGTATACGATAACTTCTATGCTGACCATTCAGATTGTAGTCGAGGTTCACTGCTTCTTGTTCAACGTGTATATTATATTGCGACCGGATCTCCGAGATCTCTTGAAGTAGACCGCCTGGTCCTTCACCAGGTTGCAGAGGCTGCGCTCCGGGTCCCATTGAAGCTGGGAAATTCGATGCGCGATTTCCGTCGCCCTGACCGCCGTAGGAATTCATCTTGAAAGCTTATGAGAGTTTTGACTTCTAGGGCGAAGCTTGCCAGAACTGTGTTTGACTGCAAACGTGAGATGTAGGTAGTTTCGTGGTTGTATTATAATGTCATTGTAGCTGTCCAGCAGTCTTTGTGATATCATTCAGAAGCTTAGTATACAACGTCGATATATTTTAATTGAACACACACCCGGTCGATAATGATATAGTCGATAAAGCAGCACGTGAGACCAGATCATGAAAGCCCACGCGAGCAGGGCGAGCTTTGTTCTACTCTATATGCGCTTGACTCGGACATTGAATGACGTTGGACATTCCTCCACACTTTTCAGCCTCAGGCAAACACGGACGGCCCACCACTAAACACCGTTCCACTACTAACCTATCATATTGTTTTTGACTGTCGACTCATACTTCGCCGCATTCCTACACCTCCTCACAGAATTGGGTTAATACAGATCAAGTTCTGATAATCGTCTACAATCCACCGCACCGGGGGTACTGTGGCGAGACAACGGGCTTTCTCAAGCGTACACTGATCCTATACCCGCTTTGAACAAACTTCGGTCAGGTCTCGCCCAACATGCCTCCCAAAGCCAAGGACAACGGGCCGCCGAAGAAGAAGGCGACGGTGGATGACAAGACGTTTGGCATGAAAAACAAGAAGGGTGGTAGCGCACAGAGACAGATTAAACAATTGGAAGCACAAGCCAAATCCAATAAGTCTCTTGATGAGAAACGAAAAGAAGCGGAAAAAGAACAGAAGAGGAAGGAGAAAGAAGCATCTGAAGCTGCAAAGGCTGAGGCCGCAGAACTCTTTAAACCCGTTCAAACGCAGAAGATTCCCTTTGGTGTTGATCCGAAAACTGTGCTCTGCCAGTTTTTTAAGAATGGACACTGCGATAAGGGTAAGAAATGCAAATTTAGCCACGATCTGGACATTATCCGAAAAACACAGAAGAGGGACTTATATGAGGACACGAGGCAGACAGAGAAGGAGGAGAAAGAGAAGGATAATATGGATGATTGGGATGAGGAGAAACTTCGAAAAGTGGTGCTCAGTAGACATGGCAATCCAAAGACCACTACCGACAAGGTCTGCAAATACTTCATATCGGCTGTCGAAGATGGCAAATACGGCTGGTTCTGGACGTGTCCGAACGGAGGTGATAAGTGCATGTATAGACATTCGTTACCACCAGGGTATGTCTTTCTGAAACGTTTCGAACTCACGGTTTTACTGACAGCTTCATAGATTTGTGCTCAAGACTAAGGAACAACGTGCTGCCGAGAAAGCGCTAATGGACAAGTCACCAATGGCAACACTCACATTGGAAGACTTCCTAGAATCTGAACGACACAAATTGACCGGTACACTTACACCCGTTACACCCGAATCGTTTGCAAAATGGAAAAACGAGCGACTTAACAAGAAGGCTGCCGAAGAAGAAGCACGTAAAGCCAAGGAAGCTACAGGTCGTGCATTGTTCGAAAGCGGAAACTGGAAGCGTGAATCGGATGATGAGGAAAGTGATGATGATGAAGACGCGGAGGACGAAAGATGGAACATAGAGAGGATGCGTAAAGAAACTGAAAGGTTGCAGATGCTGAGGGAAGAGGAGAGACTAAAGAAGGGCTTCGATGGAGCCGAGCCGGATGAGGCGAGTGCGGAGCCTAGTGCAGCGCCGAGTGTGAACGGTGATGTGAACGGGGACGTGAAGGATGAGGGTGATGGCTGACGGACTACTCTCACGGCGAAGGCGTCGTACGGCCACGAATACACCCTACAGTGAACGGTGACTCGCGGCCAACCATTTCGAGCTTTGGCACCCTCGGTCGGACAATTCGGATGAAGACAAGCATTGAACGAAGCATTGACTCGATGCTCCGATACAGTCACCACGTCACCGAACTTTCCAGATCTACAGTAGAACACAAGGCGCGGCTAGGCTTGGCATGCGATATATGGGTGAGGCAGAGTTGCCGTTATGAAGCGACACGGAGAATTTCTACATGACAAAACGCATATCAGATGTCCAGGTAGTGCACCAATTTCACATCAATTTTGGCTTCTTCCATACATGAATCAGCACGAATACTCGTTCATTCTTTCCACCAATTTCTGTTACACAACTTGACCGCGACACTTTGCATTTCTTCAGAGACAGCACATGAGGACGACAGGCTGAAAACTTAAGGCAGGCAAGGCATCTCTAATTACTGAGTACTGTCCCAATACGGTTAGCATCATTCTTGGCACGATCATTTCCACCCACGATTTTTCCACCTATCAACGAGCCATGAAATTAAACACCTTCTAAGCACGTCGTGATGGCCGTGTACTCTTGTCTGTCGTCCTAAGATTAGTGCTTCCTAGGAGCGACTGTACAATGATGGACTGGATGCACGCAACAATGTGCTTGGCAATTGTGCCTCCTGACTGACCATCCGAAGCATTCGAACCACTCACGAAGGAAACCCATACAGTGCATCAGAAGCAAATTGAACGAGTTCGTTGGCACCCAGCGGCATGAAATGCTATGGAGCTAGCTGTGATGCTCCCCACCGCCAAAGCTCCCTCAACGAACCAGAAGAATAAAGGTCGACCTCACGAAGCACCAAATAAATTCTACAATGTGCATCTCCAGCACAGAACGGAATGCAGTACGCAGAAGTTGTATTGGCTCTTGTAGCAAGTCCATCAACACGGACCATGATCAAGCACAAAGCTGGAACGAATTGAGAATGCTGATCCTCCGTCGTCACTGGGGTGGCCTCTTTTGCTGCTCCCTATCAGAAGGATGAGAGAGCTCTGACGCGATAAAATATGCTACGATGGCGGCATCCGTGACCTCTTCGACTGAATCCGGTCATAGGTGTAGCCTCTAGCATAGCGCTCCTGTTGATGGCAAACACAGACGAATCCGAGTTCAATTCACAAGGCTAACGTCATGCTCATTGGGCCAAATTAAAGACGCTGCTACTGTACCGGCATGATGTCTCCTCGCGCAATGTTCGTCCATACAAATCCAGATGATTAAACTCGTCACATCAAAATTTTAATGGCGAGAACATCACAATTCATTTCCGGTTCTTGGAAGTCGTTCTGAAGCACTATAGGTGGTTGATTCTACACCGAATTCATGTGTTTTATTCCATGCCACAAATCTCAACACGCCATTCTCGAGCCTCTCTTGGCCTTCTGGCGCCGGCAAGGACGCTCTACTAGCCAACATCCCAATTCCTCATACCGAGAGCCTTGTAGTCTAATAACCAAAGGCTGTCCATGCTGGCGCGTGAGGACCAACCGACTACTCCTCACGCCACGATAGTGTTAGTGGATTTGCTTCTGATATCTCAAGTTTCCTGGACTATCAGAGAACTATACTGGCACCAGCGATAGTGCTGCAAACGATAATCCCCAGATAGACAACAATATCTGTATGAAGCTGGAACAATACCATCAGGATCACTCTGGATCGTACAAAGCCCACCGGTACAGTGTTTTCGCTGCAACATAGCCTTATCAAAAAGCCCTCCCCAGCCTTCACTAGACAGCCTCGGATTGTTGTCACTTTCTAGGACCTCCTAGAGTTGCTCAAGATCATGGTACTCGGTTGAGAACCATCAAGCTGCACGCCAGGGTGTGATCAATACTCATGGTGAGGGTCGCCCTGGCATCGGTCTTATCTATGGCTGCCTCAACTGAATTCTCGATCCCCATGTGCCTCGTTCACATGTAGTCGCTGGAGAGTTCGTTGTGAATGGCCAACACTGAGCCCCGCGATTGTTCACCCGTGGACGCAAATTTGAAGGACCTGGGTGGCTTTCGTTGCCGTTCGATAAGATGACACTTCACACCAAGCTTGACAGGTTGGAAGTGACTCAATTGAGCAAAACTGAAGGCATTGCCACTGTCCAATCTGCCACGTCGAGCACCTTGTGGTGGTGATGAGCAGGTGGTGTTTCCTTGTAGGTCCCACTGTCATCGCTTGCTACGTCTTGTCCGATATTGCGACTTCCTTTCATATTGGATATTGATTGTACTTGGGACGACTTAACATATCTCATCGCCCATATTCTATGGTCAATGTAACAATTCAGAACCAGTGCGGCTGCTGTTGTTCATTCAGCACAATGCGGCAGACGTTAGCGTATCTAATTGGTGTTGTCAACATATCCATGCCTTAACGCGGCAGAGCGGTGGTGTAGCATTCATGGAGAGGACGAAACTCTCGCTGGAATTTGCACTATACACAAAATGGACATCGACGGCGCATTGATAGAGGCTTGCCTTGCTCCATTGGTGCAAAAGTTACGAAATGCAAATATGCATCTGTGGTTACTTGTCATATCTTCCACGCTTCGGATAGCATCCGCTGGGACTATCTAGCTAAGTTGGAAACGAAGACTGCATCACGACGCACCGAAGACCCAACAACCATCATATTTCGCGCCAAGACAGTGCCACAATTGGTTTGGGTACAGGGTCTGCGCTTTTCCGGGATAGTCCTCGCTCGAAAATATGCTCAAACGGAAGACTAGTCTCGGTAACGTTATATACAATTCATCCACAATATTTCGTCAAGTATCAGGGTCGTGACGTCCCATGCTACATCTCCCAACCTTGGCCTAGTTGGTAGAGTAGCAGCCCTGAATGTTAGTCGGGGAAGCTGCATGAGTTACAGTAGTAGCAGTGCAACTTCTTCGATTCGAAAAAAATCCTCTCGCTCTGCTTGCCCATTTCAGAGGGCTACCGTCGACAGTATACAGATTGGATTTTCTCTGTGGGCGGTCCCCCGAATAAATAGACACCACAAGTTTTTGCTGTTTTTGCGGACGTCAATGGTTATCAAACTTGGAAGAGCAGTGGCAGAGGTCGGGTGTTCGAATGTGCTGTACTGGCACTTTGGTGGATTGTATGATCCACTTTTTGGTCGCCCACCAGACAGCTGATATGCGCGGCGCGTGAGCGTTTTAGCTAAAGAACTTATTGACATCAAGGACCGTGTCAGGAACCGCATCTGCGCCTGCACCTTCAGTATGAGTTTCTAGCTATGGACTAGGTATTCATTCGCACGCGCATCCAATCCAGGCATTGTTTACTGTCTAGGTACCAAGTTTACTCGCCTGGCATCCAGATCATGATATGGGTATAAGAAAGAATGGACATTATTCTCGACCAGTGATGTTTCCGACTGTTGGAAGACTAAATCATATGAACCTCTTTCGCTAACTTCATAGTACAGAGATGAATGAACCAAATTCGAGCCAAAACCCGTGTTCTCACAGCCTTGTTCCATCACGATTGCTACAGCACTCGAATCACTGCCCATCCGCATTTCATCCCCAGGCCGACTCCAGAAGAACAAATAATAGATCTTTCTGCAACTACCAAACTGAACACTCCTGCTCTTCGCAACCATGTACATTAACACAAGCCATCCCCACCACGAAGCACATATACCTCGATCAAATCTGACCCCATGCATACACGTCAATTACTAGCCACTAGGATACGTACACCGGGTCTACATCTTCCAGACGCCACCTCCACACCCTTCGCCCACAACTACCCATTCACGATTGAATCTTCCTTCTCCAGATTGAACTTTCCGTATCGTCCCCTCAACAGCTTTCCAAAACCTAGGTACCAACCTACCATGGCGAAACAGTATCCCGCAACCATTCCAAGCAGGACAAAACACGTTGATATCTCACGAAGCGGCAACCTTAAAGGCCCTATATCAACACGATCGATATGCATCCATGCACAAAAAGTCAACTCCAGACCGCGAAGTCATGTTCCAACCACCATAGCATAGAAAACAAGCCCCTCCCACTCCTTTCGGGCCCAAATACAGCATGACAAACAAAGAAAGTAGTGCAGTATGTAAGCCCTGTGAAGAAACATCTCTCCGCCCCCAAGTACAATATCTCACATCACAAAACATCTCAAATGAGCGCTTAGATCGAAGCAAGTATAGGGGGCGAATTATATCTTAAAGACAGTGCGTAGTCATGTATCCTGATTCCCACGTTCAACCAATCTATCGATGGATACAGTCCAGAACAAGGGTTGGCGGAGGTGGTCGATATCACACTCGTAAAAACCAGATTTCCGTTCTAATGTACAGCATCCATATCTCCAACCAGGTGTTGTAGCGTGTGTGTATACCATCCTTCACATCGTAGAGTGCTATTGGAAGACAGGATAAGCATTGCAGTAGTACAGCAATTACACCAATTAGTGAGAAGTGAATGACGAGTACCCGAGTACCTAGCCGACAGTATTGTCCACTTACACAGGAATCACTAAACCGTAAAACGACCTCACAGAATCCCTCTGCATCAACATATATACCGTAGAGGCGAATTCGGAAGTACATCAGATCTGGCGTTGGAAATTGAAATCAACTATAACGTGTCGCTGTAGATATACATACACACCTACCTACATAGATAGGTGTTAATCAGGCTGTCCTCTTGTCCGTCACTTCCTAACTCGCTTGTGTTTCATCTCGTTCCGCTTATACGCGACCATTGTAAAATAAATCATATGCTGACCAAGTCTTAGTTCTAGGCCCACTAGCACAACACAGCCAAGGGAAGCATGATCTTCTGGTATGTAGTGCAGTCTTGCTCCCGCTCTCGCTCTTGTTGCTGTGATGTCCTCTTGCGTTTTGGGGAATACGCTGCTGTGCTTAATTTCGTTATCGTTCCTCGCGACCATTGAGGATGCTTGACCTCTAACCTTCAATCGTCAAACTGGCCACTGATTATTTCTTCAATGCCCTCTGCACTTCTGAAATGATGGCAACCCGCAACCAAATCCAACGAAAATGTAAAGTAGAAACACAATCACAACTGTAAGCAACACCATCAACCTCGCATTCTTCCACCACATTTGCCTTCTCAATCCTCGGGACCTCACTCTGAAATCCCTTGCAGACCCACCCAGACGATCCGTCTTGTCAACCAGCAAATCTATCCTTTCACCTCGCTCAAGTACTCGCTCGATGTTTTCAGTCATGATGTCTTTTACCGAATCGATCTCGCGTCGTGCAGCAGTCAAACTATCGGCAGGCGGTGCAGTGTTGAAAGTATTCATTAGATTTTTGAGTGTAGTGTTGAATGCGGCTGTGCCGTATGCTGGTAGCGAACCATAGTTTGTGTCTGAAGAGGGAAACTGTGACAGGAATTTCTTCTTCATATCTAGCAAGAAAGCGAACGGTATGCGACGACCTAGTTCGCTAGGCGCGATAACCATGTATGTGACTGCAGCATAGGAAGAGAGTTCTGCATCTGCGGAAGCGCTCGACGTTGAGGATGAGGAGGGTGAGTCGGCGATGTAGTGCACGAACAGACGATCGTGTGTGTAGGTTAACTTCTGTGGTGTGGCATGAGAGATCTTAGGTAAGATAATGGAGGCGAGGGAGGATGCATTTGTCGACGATGTGCCGGAGGTGGTGTGCTCTGAAAGAATGGTGGTGCCATGAGCGATGCAGGCGCTGTCAAAATTCCATCAGTAGAGCCCTAGGAAAGGCGGTCGTGGAAACTTACTATAGCAGTTGAGCCGAGTTACCTGAATTCGAAGCCATCTTCGCCTAGTAAACGTTCTGCTCAAGTGATTGAAAAGGTGTACGCGCGAATGAATCTCGGTTGTTGCACGACACTAGGAGAGGTGTAGCTGGTTTGAAGTTGATATGATAGGCAGAAAGATTCTATGGTAATGGTACGATTTGCGACTGTCGTCGCATCTTTGCGCCGTGGACGGTTGCCATCTGGAACAGGTGACGTCGGCATCGCTCACTGCCACGGTCACGTGTACCACTAACACTAGCATGAGTGCAGGCATATATATTGCGTTTCGTCTACCGCAACTTTTCTTTCCGCTCTTCATACTTACCTTGGTTAAGAGAGTACGATCAAGAAGGTACTTCTCTGTAAGAAATGCTCTCCATTGCACATCGGGGCAGCAGGTCCTACTCAAACTCATTCGTGGGTTTGATAGCCGTATTTTTTGGCTCAAAACAATATCTTTTCGTTATTATCTTTGCTTCATGCGAGGTTCTAAAGAAGAGATTACTACCACACATCAGAAGGACGAAGCACGAATAAGCCCGTACATGGCAGCATCAAAGGTGATTGCACGTTCCATGTCAATGATGAAGAGATGGGCATATTGGCTTGCGATTGACCGAAATGTTTTCTCTTGACCTCCTACTCTGATTTTTAGTTTAGCTGACCATGGCGACTGTGCTGAGAGACAGTCCCACCGAAGTAGTGCTTGTAATCTCGACGTTCACTGTTGACCAACCTTTTCTCTTCCGCGTGCTGGTTTGTCATGAGAGCGCAACCACTGCGTAGGCATGTTCTGCCTGCAAAATCTCATACATCGACAAGCTGATCGACTAAATTCTGAGAAACCAATAAGATTACTAGCATTGCAATTGGACCACGAGAAATTAGTCAGGACACTACACAGAACGACCACTACAAGAACATGTCTAGAATACGTTGTGAATACTCAAGAGAAAGTTGTTTGAATGTTTTATGAGGCGATAAGTCATATATCATGGTGTGCCAACAAGTCAATATGTATTATTCTTATTCTTGCTATGTAACTTCATCGTGTGATTGGCACACTGTCTTACGCGCCAAACTGCTTGTCAAAGTCAACCAGAGTAAATCTGTAGTGTACCTTGTTGTGCTTGACTCTCTCCACCGCCTCTGCACAGGTATCTGCAGAGATGGCGAGGGTCTCGATCAT
>Ga0073774_1000108_pt1 | contig 16822 bp, 12 predicted proteins | sample InSIn5gowninarea_FD_77487 | JGI IMG/M metagenome (GOLD analysis project Ga0073774, IMG submission 77487) | Clean room microbial communities from NASA Spacecraft Assembly Facility at Jet Propulsion Laboratory, Pasadena, California, USA -... ... | reverse complement strand
CACTAGAATTGTCGAATCATTTAAATGTAACTCTTCATTTCACTGAGTTAATTACCAACTTGTTCCACTATTATTTATGACCTCTAAATCTATAATTTTCATATTATTCATATTTTCATCCCTCTTTTGTCGGTGCTGTTGTACCACTCAATTGCTTTGTTTACTGTTCCATCATCCTCATAGCCAAAAGAATGTCCGCCATCTTTCCAAAGGTAGGGGTATCCCTGAGTATAATGCTGAAAATCAAAAGCCCTTAACATAGGAGCATTTTGTGTGATCGTTTTTATTTCGTCGTAATTATCCGAGGTTTGACCGGAAATAATTTTCTTACCAAAGTTGTTGAGCAAAAAGCTGTACAAGCTCTTGGTTGCTTCATTTGCGTTAGGATCTACGAGGTTTTGTGTAATGTTATAGGTATTCTTTTCTGCCGTATAAAGGGTGAACTTGTCAAAGTCCACATATCCCCAGCTGTTTTTTACAGTAATGGTGTTTACTCCCTTATTCAAGAGATATTTGCCTGCATTCAGGTCAGTAAACGAGGCTGTCTGGGGAAAAACTACCGGTGAAGCGCCTCCATTGTTGATGTCGATAAACTGGGTTTTATCGCCTGAAGTACTCCTATAACTGATGACTACTTTATAGAAATTCTTGCTTGGAACTGTTACTTGAACAGAAAACTGATCAGTTTCTTTATCAAAACCTGTGACATAAGTAACACCGCCCGATGTGGCGGTGCTTACGCCAACAAGTGTGCCTGATTCAGCTTCCACCTGTGTAGTGGGAGTTTGAGCAACTGAGTGATAAATGGACGCGTGGAAGGCTAAAACGAAGCCTAAGAATAGTTTTTTAATTTTCATTGTTTTTAGGGAGATTATGATTATTGTAGATAATGATAGTAATTAGAAAAGTAATATTCAATAAAAATCCACTAATAACAGTCTAATTTCGGTAGACAAGATTCTTTTCCCTTTTTTTGAATAATGTATTTCAAGTTCCTATTTTATTTTTTGAAAATTTCTATTAATTTCATATTTGAATTGTGGTAGCACTTTTGTATGAAAGAAGTAATTGCCAAATCGACGGATAGCAAAACTTTTACTTTAACAGCAGATGGAAAGGACATCGGCAGGTTAAAGTACAAGAACTGGTTTTCCTTCAAAGCGCAAGTGGAGTTGGCAGACTACAGCACTGTTGACATCGTAACTGTTGGTTTCTGGGGTACTACTGTGGAGATGAAAAGGGACGACAAGGTTCTATTGCGTTTCCAAATGAACTGGAAGGGCAATATCATCATAAACAACTATTTTGAAGGCGAGAAAGAATTTATTTTCAAACATCAAGGCTTGCTTAAAAGCAATTACGTGTTGATGGATAAAAATGAAAATCAGCTTTTGATAGTAGAACCCGATTTTAAATGGGCAGGATTGAAATATGATTATACCATAGAATCAGAGCAGATATTCAAAAATAAAAGAGACAACGATCTGATGCTTTTTGCCATAGTCCATTGTACCAATTATTATATGTCGATGGTCAGTTCCGCTGCAGCCGGTTAATTCTCTCTTAACCGATGTTACTAAACTGCTGAAACAGGTTTTCCCTCACCGAAAAAATTCTGTTCTCCTCACTGAGAAATTCTTATTTTCTTCACCGAAAACATTTTGTTTGCTTACTAGGAAATTCTTGTTTGCTTACTGAAAAAATTTTGTTTGCTTACTAAGAAATTCTTGTTTGCTTACTAAAACCATTCTGTCCGTCGACGCTGGTCAAGTTCTGCATCGACTAAGGTGAAGTTGTTCAGCGACGATGGTGAAAGTCCGAAGAGAGAAGGTGGTTTCTTTCTATACTAAAGCGAGATTATCATAAAAGTTGGTGGCGAGGATGAAATACGGCTGAATAAATATATGGTAGCGTTAGTTGAAGGTGTTCGTCACATTGTTTGTACTTTTTTAAGTTTTTTCGATTACTTCATTGGCTTCTGTAGGTTCGCTGTTCGTTCGCTCTAAATTCCTATAATTCTTTTTACCATTGTTTATCTTTTATTGAATGAGCCAGCCGCTGACAAGGAAAACCTGATTGATCAAAGACATGAACTTTACAGGAGTTAGGTGGGGTTTATTCAATCTCTTTTCTATTTTAGCTACTCATCAGCTTTCACATTCTATTATTTTTTCTATTATTTTTTCTCCGTCTTCGATCGAAACATTTTTACCAAACCTAAAGGTTGAGCCATTATAAAAAAATGAAAGATTTCCTGATTCGATGAAATATTGTACTTCTTTTTCAGCTATTCCAAATCCTAAGTAATCCAGACTATTCATCTCCAAGGGATGTTTAGTGAATTTTTCTCTATCTACATGATGAAGATCTATTATCTCTTTCCTTTTGAGCTTTAATTGATCAATATAGAAGACAAACTTTTTTGAGAGTGTAAGAAAGTCTTTTTCAACTATAACTATTTCTTTTTCAAAAAAGTCTTTTCAAAAAGAAGATTATTAAAATAATAGAAGTAGACATAAGGCCCAGTAAAATAAGCAAATCTTGAAGGCCTTTTGACAAAAACAACCCTGACCAAAAAAAATATGCTCCTATACAGACAAAAAGAGCAAAAGGTCCAGCATAAAAAAATAGAATTCCAAACTTAATTACTCTTTTCGGTTTTGGACTTATTTCAATTATCAACTTTTTGTCCAGCTTCTTAAATAATACCAATGACTCCATATTCATTTTTAGGAAATAGTCCCTTTATGTTCAGGCTAGCATTCTTTCAACCTTCGACCTTATTGGTCTTGTTACCAATAGGCTTTAAAATTGAACAAGAGTTTGTAATATTTTAATCACTTATAACCCGCATTACTTTCACGGCTGGCCCTTATAATCAAAACGGAACAATCACATAGTTTAAAGAGATGTTGAATCTGGGGCCTTCTAAAGTTTTTCTTTGTGTTTCGTAGTCACTTTCATATCGCCCAACGATACTTTGAGTATAGTATCCTCCATCTACTCCTACAGCGGCTCTTTCCTTTACATATATTTTAAAGCCTGCTCCTATTCCCAGATATTCGCCTCCTTCTGTCGGAATAAAATATTCATCGTTGGGCCAGATCATTATTTTCTGACTTTTGTCAATAATAAATGAAGTACCATAGTTTATTAAAACGCATGGATGAAACTTTCTTCTGGACGGCAATGAAAGTCTTGCATCCAGATAAACCGGAAGGAGATCTAAATTGTAGATAGTTCCAAATGAACCTTCATCAAGGGTATTGTACTCCACTCCTCCCCCAACTGAAAAAAAGCGAAACAACTGTATCCCAGCCTGTCCTCCAAATGCAAATTGAATCTGTCCAGTTTCGTCTTCGGGGCCCGCACCAAACCTTGCAGTGGTATAAATTCCGGTTTTTCCGTATTTGGGTCTTTCCTTCTTTTCCTGAGCAATGGAGTTAAAAGTAAGAAGTAAAGCAAGAGATGCGATAATATATGTGACGGCAGAGGGGTTTGGTAGACAGATATCAATTCTTTTTCTCTTCATTAAAGTTTGGTTTAATCTTCGCCCAAGGTATTGCTTTAATAAAAGCCAGTCAAGATATTTTGCCGCGATGTAATTTTCTGTTCATTTTTCTTTGCTCTGCCCCCTCTTCTGTCCCTATAAATAAAAAAGGATACCCTTTCGGATATCCCTCTGTCTGTGTGTGAATATTAACTCTTAATGCTCTAGTCTCTCAAGATTTCTCAGACTTCTGATTCTGTCGTGTGCTTCTTTCACTGCAGCATATTGGTTTCTTATCAAATTAGAGATTTCCAAAGGAACATCCCTGTCTTCCAATGCCTTTTGGTAAGCTTTTACTGCTGCGTCTTCTCCGGTTTCGCATTCATTCAGGATAGCCTTTGCATCGCCGCTTGTAATGGCAGCTTTTAAGTTGATCCAGGTTCTGTGCGCTGCTCCTGCTACATCGTTCCACATCCCTTCAAGATTGTTAGCATCCTCATCTCCTCCTAATCTTCTGATTTCTGCTTCAAGCTCTGCAGCAAACATTGCTCTTTGTTGAGAGTAGTTTCTGAATACAACTTTGTATTCACTGTTTTCTATATTTTCAGCGGCTTCATTGAAACCTTCCTGACCGTCCTTACATATTTCAACCAGTCCTTTTAAAGTTCCGATTGCGTTTTTTCTATCTTCTGATATCATGATCTTAATGTTTTTGTTAATTTATAAAACATACTATGTACTACGAGCCTCGAGGGTTGATGTTTCAAATTGGCTTTTAGTCATGAAGGCGGCAGGAGAAGAAATAGACATCGGGAAAACCATATCGTCTTAAAAATCTTTCTTCAATAAAAAAACAACGTTCGTTTTTACCCTGACACGTATAAAAAAATAAGGCTATTGGAAAAAGTAAGTTAAAATACTGGATTCTTATGTTTTAATTAGTCAATCTTGTTTTTTAAGAAAAATGATTTAGTAAATTTGCGCCGCTTAATATTTATACAACTATAATTAAAGAAACATGGCATTTGATTTTGATATGATCAAAGAGGTCTATTCCAGGTTAGGGGATAGAGTTGAAAAAGCAAGGAAAGTTGTTGGAAAACCTCTCACATTAACTGAAAAGATTCTTTACTCTCACCTTTTTGATCAGGAGCTTCCAAAGGCTTATGACAGGGGAAAATCTTATGTTGATTTTGCTCCAGACAGAGTGGCAATGCAGGATGCGACAGCTCAAATGGCGTTATTGCAGTTTATGCAAGCTGGAAAAACAAAGGTTTCAGTTCCTTCTACGGTTCATTGCGACCACCTTATTCAAGCCAAGATTGGTGCTACTCAAGATCTTGCTACAGCATTTGATGTAAATAAAGAGGTATATGATTTCCTTGCTTCTGTATCTAATAAATATGGAATTGGTTTCTGGAAACCAGGTGCAGGTATCATACATCAGGTAGTTTTAGAAAACTATGCATTTCCAGGTGGTATGATGATCGGTACAGACTCACACACGCCAAATGCGGGCGGGTTGGGAATGATTGCAATAGGTGTTGGTGGAGCTGATGCTGTAGACGTGATGGCTGGAATGGCATGGGAACTAAAGTTTCCAAGGCTTATAGGTGTAAAATTAACTGGTAAGTTAAGCGGATGGGCATCTGCAAAAGATGTTATCCTTAAAGTTGCAGGTATACTTACTGTAAAAGGTGGTACCGGTTATATTGTTGAGTACTTTGGCGATGGCGCGGAGAGCCTTTCTTGTACTGGTAAAGCTACCATTTGTAACATGGGTGCTGAGATAGGTGCTACTACTTCAGTATTTGCCTATGACGAAAAAATGAAAGCATATCTTGAAGGTACAAGCAGAGCAGATATAGCTGCTGAAGCTGATAAGGTTGCTAAGCACTTAAGAGCTGACGCTGAGATATATTCTAATCCTGAAGCTTATTTTGATCAACTTATTGAGATCAACCTTTCCGAACTGGAACCACATGTGAATGGACCTTTTACTCCAGATGCTGCATGGCCAATCTCTAAGTTTGCTGCTGCTGTTAAAGAACACGGATGGCCGGTTGAGCTTGAAGTAGGTCTGATCGGTTCTTGTACCAACTCTTCTTACGAAGACATTACAAGAGCGGCGTCTGTTGCTAAACAAGCGACTACAAAGAAGCTAAAAGTAAAAGCAGAATATACAATTACTCCTGGCTCTGAGCTGGTAAGATATACAACTGAAAGAGACGGTCTTTTGGATACTTTCAGTCAAATAGGAGGAGTTGTTCTTGCAAATGCCTGTGGACCTTGTATTGGACAGTGGTCTAGACATATGAAGGACCCAAATAAGAAAAACTCTATCATTACTTCTTTCAACAGAAACTTTGCAAAAAGAAATGATGGAAATCCAAATACGCATGCATTTGTAGCTTCACCTGAAATCGTTACTGCATTTGCAATAGCCGGAGATCTTACTTTCAATCCTCTTACTGATACATTGAAGAACATTGACGGTGTTGATGTTAAGCTGGATGAACCACAAGGAATAGAACTTCCAGTAAAAGGATTTGCTGTTCAGGATGCTGGTTATATTGAGCCTGCAAAAGACGGAAGCAGAGTAGACGTAAAAGTTAGTCCTACTTCTGACAGATTACAATTATTAGAGCCGTTCTTACAATGGGAAGGTTCTGATCTTAGAGGATTAAGACTACTGATCAAAGCGAAAGGCAAATGTACTACTGACCATATTTCTATGGCAGGTCCTTGGTTGAAATACAGAGGACACCTTGACAATATATCAAACAATATGTTGATTGGAGCAATCAATTCCTTCAATGATTCTCCTAATAAGGTTAAAAATCAGTTAACTGGAAAATATGGGGAAGTTCCTGCTGTTGCAAGGGATTATAAAGCGCAAAAGATAGGATCTATAGTAATCGGTGATGAAAACTATGGTGAAGGGTCTTCAAGAGAACATGCTGCAATGGAGCCAAGACACCTTGGTGTAAGAGCAATACTTGTAAAGTCTTTTGCACGTATCCATGAGACAAACCTTAAGAAACAAGGTATGCTTGCTTTGACTTTTGAAAATCCTTTTGACTACAACAAGGTTCAGGAAGATGATGTGATCGACATCCATGGTTTGGTAGACTTCCAGGAAGGAAAACCATTAAAGGTTGTCCTTAACCACAAAGATGGTAGTAAAGATGAAATCACGGTAAATCATACTTATAATGCAAGTCAGATTCAGTGGTTTAAAGCAGGTTCTGCATTAAATCTTATCAGGCTTCAACAACACAAATAACAGTTTTTTTACCTTCTATGTAAAAGAGCGAGTGAGAAATCATTCGCTCTTTTATTTTGCTTTATCTTTAAACATTTAGCAAGCTTTTTTAACTTCAGGTAGTAAATCTATATGGTGATACCCAGTAAAACACACACCAAGGAAAAGTATATCATTTTTCTTTTTGCACTGACAACCTTCCTTCTTCATTTTTTTGTTAACCTTTCAGGAGCCTATGGCTATTTTCGGGATGAGCTTTATTACATTGCATGTTCAGAGCACCTTGCCTGGGGATATGTAGATCATCCACCTCTCAGTATCTATATTCTAAAGCTCAGCCGTTTGGTTTTTGGCGAAAGTTTGGTAGCAATAAGGATTGTGCCTGCCTTGTGCATTTCTGCAACCCTCATATTCACAGGGCTTATTGCGCGGGAAATGGGAGCAGCTTTAAAAGGAATTTCCATTGCATGCTTTGCTTTATCACTTTCCATTATTCACATTGCCTTCGGAGGATTCTATAATATGAATCCTATTGACCTTCTTATCTGGTCTATCGCCTTTTATATTGTCGTTAGGCTTATCAAAACTAAAAAACCTCATTTGTGGATCTATCTCGGCTTTGTGCTGGGTCTAGGTCTACTAAACAAGATTAGTGTTTTATTTTTAGGCGCAGGTATCGGAGTAGGACTTATCCTAACGGAAGAAAGGAAGTGGCTGGCAACAAGGTGGCCTTATCTCTGCGGATGTATCGCCATTGTTATCTTCCTTCCATATGTTATCTGGAATATCAACCATGATCTAGCTCATCTCGAATTCATTAAAAATGCATCGGGGCAGAAGTATGCAAGCAGAGACCGTTCAGATTTTATCTCAGAAATTATTTTACTTCTCAATCCCATAAATTTTCCAATATGGGTTTCTGGACTGCTTGCCCTCATTTTCTATAATAAACTAAAAACTTTCAGATTTCTTGGGTGGGTCTTTATTACAGTCTTTCTTATACTGATCTTTAATAAAACCAGTAAAGGTGAATATCTTGCTGCTGCGGTTTCTATTTTATTTGCCTCTGCGGGTGTCTACTTTGAGCAATTTTTCAAAAGACCTGTTCTAAGATTTATTGTCTATGCGTATCTGGTTATCTTGTTTTTGGTTAGCGCTCTAGTAGTTCCCGCCGCGCTTCCTATAATGCCAGTGGAAAACTTCATTAGCTATTCAAAAGCCATAGGACTTAGTCCGACTTCTAACGAAAAGAAAGAAATGGGAGAGCTATCCCAGTTCTACGCGGATATGTTTGGGTGGGAAGATAAAGCCTCCGATGTTGCAAAGGTTTATAATAGTCTCTCACCATCAGATAAAGAAAAATGTGCGATCTATTCGAGCAACTATGGACGTTGTGGAGCAATTGATTTCTTTGGTAAAAAGTATGGTTTGCCTGCAGCAATAGGCAATCACAATAATTATTGGATATGGGGGCCACGAAATTATACAGGAGAAGTGATGATTATACTAGGAGGATCCATGGAGGATCACGCCGATGATTTTGAGTCATGTGAACTGGCAGGCGCATCTGATTGCGACTACTGTATGCCCTACGAGGATAACTTAAACATCTTCTTATGCAGGGGTTTGAAGAAGCCCTTAAAGGAAGTATGGAATGAAGAAAAACATTATGATTAAAGGTGCCAAGGGTATTAGATTTTGAAACCCATTACCAGAATATCATCCGTTTGTTCTTTATTAAGACTCCAGTGATCGATTGTGTTTTCCAATACTTCACATTGTGAGGATAATGGTATATGAGCATTTTTTAAGAGAATGTCGCGGAATCGGAAGTACATTAGCTTTTCATTTTTATAGCCTCCGATCTGATCGGCATATCCATCGGAAAATAGGTAGATGATATCGTCTTTTTCAAGCGCCACCTCATGTTGATTGAATTTGTGAACCAGGCCAGATATGGAAAAACCAAGAGAATATTTGTTCCCTTTTACTTGTATGATCTCCTGATTTCTTAAAATATACAATTGACTGCTTGCACCTGCATATTGCAGTGTCGTTCTATTCTGATCTATGATACAGATTGAGATATCCATTCCGTTCTGTACTTCGACGTGCCTGTCATCCTGATGAAGTTCGTTTATTATAGATTCATTAAGTCTGTTAAGGATCTGGGCCGGTTCAATGGTTCCTAAGGCTCGAATTGTCTTATTTAATAAGTGGTGCCCATTTATTGACATAAAAGCGCCGCTCACTCCATGTCCTGTACAGTCAGCTACTGCAATTATAATTTTGTCATCAACGACATCAAACCAATAGAAATCGCCACTCACAACATCCTTTGGCTTGTTCAGGATGAATGATTCAGGAAAGTACTCCTTTATTTTTTTCTCCGAAGGAAGGAGTGATCTTTGAATGACTTCCGCAGCCCTAATGCTGTCCTTAATGTCATAATACAGCTCTTCCAGCTTTTCACTCTGTAATTGAAGCTTTTCTTTTTGGGCAACTACTTCTGTCGTCCTTTCACGGACTTCTTGTTCTAAAAGCTCCTGCTGTTTTCTCATGGACGCGGTTCTTAACCGGTACCAGAGCAACACTATTCCAATGACTGTTAATACAATTAGCAATCGAAACCACCAGGTTTTCCAATAAGGGGGAGTTATTATTACTTTGATCTCAGTTGCCTGCTTATTCCAGATGCCATCATTATTGCTTCCTTTTACCTTAAAAATATATTGGCCTGGATCAAGGTTGGTATAAGTAGCTGTCCTGTTATTTCTTGCAGAGCGCCAATCTTTATCAAAGCCCTCCATTTTGTAGAGATATTGATTGTTTTCGGCCAAGGTATAGTTAAGTGCTGCGAATTCAAATGAGAAAACAGACTCCTTGCTTGACAGGATAATTTCTTTTACCTCATTGATGTGAGAAGAAAGGATTGATCCAATAGTTACGTCCTTGTTGAATACCTGAAAACCTGTAACAATAACGGGTGGAATAAAAGTATTGGACTTAACTTCCTCAGGAACGAAAACATTAAATCCGTTGATTCCACCAAAGAACATTGTTCCATCTTTGGTTTTTAATCCAGCTCTTTGAGCAAATTCATTTCCCTGCAAACCGTCTGACTCTGTATAAGTAGTGATCTTTTCGGTAATTGTGTTAAATTTACATAACCCTCCTAATGTCCCCAGCCATAGATTCCCTTGATTATCTTCGGTTATACTTGCGATGGCTGCACTTGGTAAACCGTTCTCAAGCGTATATTTTTTAAAGGATTTTGTAGAGCGATCATACTTATTGAGCCCCGCTAGCGCGCCGAACCACATTGTGCCTTTGCTGTCCTCAAAAACAGAATAAATGTTGTTGTTTGTGAGAGACCCAGGTACAGTATCGGAATGGAAGAACTTTTCGAACGTTTTGGTCTTCTTGTTGAAAAGGTTGATGCCATAGGTAGTGCCTACCCATACTTCACCTTTTGAACTTTCCTTTATGTCACTAATCCAGCAGCCACTGACGATTTCACGGTCGTTACTGCCGCATCCAATACGTCTGAATGTTTTAGAGTTAAGGTTCATGATATTAAGACCACCACTCCATGTGCCTACCCAAAGTTCACCATCTATTTCCTGAATGCTCCAGACGTCGTTACTGGAAATACTTGAAGGATCGTCTGGGTTATGCTTATAATGAACAAACTTATTTTGCTTTTTATCAAAATAGTTCAGTCCTCCCCCCCACGTTCCTATCCAGAGATTACCTTTGTTGTCTTCTGTTACGTGCAAGACGACATTGCTGCTTAGACTGCCAGGGTCATTAAGTTTGTGTTTATAGGAAATGAATGTATTGGTTTTTCTGTCGAACTTGTTCAAACCCCCTCCATCTGTTCCAATCCAAATATTCCCCTCTGAGTCCTCATGAAACGATTTGACGTTTTTGTTGCTTAAACTATTCCTGAAGAACTCGTTTGTGAAGTGAGAGAATTTCTCCTGGTTAGGATTGTAATAGTTAATCCCTCCTCTATGTACTCCAATCCAGAATGTACCGCTAATGTCCTCATATATGGCAGACACTGAATTGTTGCTTAAGCTTCTTCTGTCAGCCACGTTATGTTTATAAGTCTTAAAGGAATTGGTTGAATAATCATAAAGACTTAGTCCTCCGTTCTCTGTACCTATCCATAGCCGGTCTTTTCTGTCGATATATGAAGCGTATACTGTATTGCTGGGCAACTTATTATTGCTACCCTCGCTATACTCCAATGCTGTAAATGATCCTGTTTTGCGATCGAACTTATTTAATCCGCCCCCCCAGGTCCCAATCCAAAGTATTCCATACTTATCCTCAATGATAGAATTAATTCTATTGTTGCTCAAAGATTTGCTGTCGCCCGGGATATGATGAAAGGCTTTGAATGTGCCCGTTGCTCTATTGAATAGATTAAGTCCACCTCCATGGGTTCCGACCCACATGTTTCCCTGTGTATCCTCGTACATACACCCCACCTTGTTATCTGAGATTGAGTTAATGTCGTTAGGATTGTGCTGGTATCGCTTAAAAGTATTTGTTTGGGGTTCGTATTTATTGATACCATCTGATGTACCAACCCAGATAATCCCATTTTTATCTTCAAATATTGCGTTTATATAATTGTCACTTAGAGTGTTTTCATTGGTAAGACTTCTCCTGAATATTTTAAACCTGTCGTTGGCTCTATCATAAAGATTTAGACCCCTGGTTGTACCAATCCACAGATTTTTCTTACTATCCTCGATAATCGAAAGAATATAATTATCGCTTAAGCTTAAAGAGTCTTTAGGATTGTTTTTATAGACAGTAAAAGTGTAACCATCGAATTTGTTCAGGCCATCCTGCGTGCCAAACCACATAAACCCCCGATAGTCCTGAATTATTTTGTATATATGGTTTTGAGAGAGACCATCAGAACTGGATAGGTGATTGAATTTTATTTCTTTATTCTGCGAAAAGGCGAATTCCGCCAGAAATTGGCCTAGTACAAGAAGAAAAAAGAAGGGCCGAATTAAAAACATCCATTAATAAAATTCTAATAAAGATAGGATGTACTCTTTAAAAAAAAGCCTAGAATTTAAATCGGTAAAGTACATGTTTGAAATAATGATAAAATTGTAAAACTTAAGTAATTACCCTATTCATTCTATCGATGGTTGATTTGAGAACAAAATCATCTTGATAATCCAGTAAAAATTAATAGCTCATGCTGCTCATCCAAAATCTATAGTTGCCTATTGACATTATTTCTTAGTATTTTTATAAGTTAAACAATAATTTTTTGGTGCTGAGTAAAGCAAATACCATTTTCGAGGAAAAAAAAGTATCTCCTAAAAGTGCTTCAACTATAGAGACACTGGTTAACCCAGACGGCTTTGGTATGGAGTATAATACCTTTGTCTCCGCCTGTTCTATTAATGAAAGCAGGGTTTTTTGGGTAATAGCCTATGCTAATCAGAGGCCTCATGCTTATGGAGAGTGTGCCTCGTTTGAGGATGCCGAAAAGGCTGTTCTTCTTTCTTTGAAGAATAAAAGGGCCCTTTGCCTTAACTCAAACTTTGCCTGGCAAGAGTATGTTGAACAGCAACTTGAGGAAGCAATAAGAAGTAAAGGAGAAGGTAACTTTTCCGAAACTGCACGACTCGAGTTTGTTTATGAAAAGTATGGAACTGCAAAGTATCAGGTTAAAAGAGTGACCAATACAGAACTTGTGGTATTCAGCGAGCGATACAGTGACAAGTTTGTTGCAGATGTTAATGCTCCTACTTTTAAATTAAATAAAAGAGAACTTGATAATACTGGCGAAACTAAGTCAAAGGGAAGAATATTCTGCACAAGGAACAAGAAAGAGCAGTGGGATAAGTTTAGAAAAATTCCTCATTACCTTAAGGTCTTTGGGCTAGATTGGGATGCAAATGTGAGCCAGGTAAAATATTGGTTTCGGAAACTAAGTATGCAGCACCATCCGGATAAAGGAGGCAGCGAAGAAAAATTTAAGGAATTGATACATTGCTATAACAAAGCAGTTAAAGCATTAAATGACAGGGACCTTCGCGATTACTCCTAGATTAACTTATTTGCCCTATTTGTGGCAATAACCCCACAGCTCCTCAAGTTGTGAGGTTAAAGAAAGTTAAGCTGCGTGAGCGGCCATTCTTCTGCATTCTTCGGCACAGTTTCTACAAACCTCTGCACAACGTTGACAATGTTCGGCGTCATGTTTCGCGCACTCTTCGGCACACATTTCACAAATCTCAGCGCATTCTCGCATTAGGTGCTCGCCATGCTGGGAACCTCTTGCTAGCAATCGGGCAGTTAATGCGCAAATATCGGCACAATCCCTGTCAAGCTGAATACACCTTACCATCATTTGTACATCCTCTTCACCGAGACATTCAGACGCGCAATGTTCACATTCGATAGTGCATGCAAGGCATGCGTCAATACATTCCTGAAATTTCAAGTTGCTCATAATATTAGATTTAGTTCTAATATTAACAACGAGCCGGATACAAGAGCGTTTAAATTTTTATCAGTCGAAGCTTATGCCGATGATCTTTATAATCTCATCGGTAACTTTTTCTCGGTTAATAAAAACAAAATAAACATGATGCTTGCCAGTAACATTTTTGTCAAGTGAAGTGGTTATTGATATAGGCTTGTCCCATCCACCGGTAGCTTTAAATGGGATTCTGGCTACGACAGGTCCTGCATAGGAATCTATTCTTGCTTCTATTTCTCCATCGTGTTTGGATGCATATTCATAAGTCAATTTGTTGATTCTGGTAAAATCAATATCTTTCAACAAGACGTACGACTTGCTTTTTCCCGGTGAAAGATTGTTTCCGAACCTGTTAAAACCAACATGGGCATCTGCATCGATAGCCCGTACTTTAGCGTTTCGGAGTTTCACAACTTCCTGACTTGTGAGGGGTGTTACGCTGTTTGCGCCCCTATCGGTGTATGATGCGCTGATGGTATAAATACCTCTTGGTTGATCCGCTTTGTGTTGAGTGAAAGTAAGCACACCCTCCGGCTGGATTTTGGCTTTTTGATTGGCAGGCTCAGAAAGTGATAAGATATACCTCACCATCTCCTCTGCATCCTGAGAGGATAACTGTGGGTGGGCGCTCATTACATGTTCTTTTCCCCAATTTCCTCCTCCGCCTGTAATTATTTTTTTTGACAGTTTTGCAACAGCATCATCCTGACTTTTATACCGATGAGAAACTGCCATATATGAAGGTCCGATAGATACTTTATCCACTGTATGGCAAGCTTTACAGTCACTGTTATTAATCAAGGTATAGCCATACGGAACCGCATTGTTAGCAGGGAGTTGGTACCCCTGGCCGACGACAAGTGTTCCTGGCTCAGGAGTATATTCAAAGGTAATAGTCGCCTTGCTACTAGGAGCCGGGTTGTCTTCTTTGTCATCGATTTTTACCGAATAAGGGAATGGTTTATTATCCCAGTAGAAAGATTTATTATGAGGGGTATTAATAACCACGTGTGGCAAACTATTTCCCGCAATCACTTTAATTGTATCTATTCCGACTTGCCCTCGTTGGTCTATGACTTTTAGAATTGTATTATAGATACCCGGCTTAGTAAATGTGTAAGTTGTTATTTGTTCCTCCGCCGCGACATTTTGCCCATCAAACAGCCATTGGTATTTCAGTATTTCATCGTCATCAGGATCTGCTGAGTTCTTAGCGCTGAATGTTAGTGTAAGTGGCACCTCTCCTATTGCCTCCTTTTTCATAGCCAACCGATTCTCTCCTGTCAGGAAAACTCTGTTTTCCAATTCTTCAAGACCCTTTACGTCGAGGATTCCAGCCTTTGCAACAGGTGCTCTGTTTCCTGCATTATATTCTATTTTAACTAATCGGGCATCTTCATTATCCGCACCATATACTGAGCCATATTCAAGCATATACATTACTCCATCCTTTCCAAAGGTTAGATCAATTGGTCTCCTGAAATCACCATTACCCGTCATAAGTGGATGACTTCTTTTATAGTTTTCGTTCTCATCAAATTGCATCGCCATCACCCAGTTTCTCATCCAGTCGAAGACAAAAAGTTTTCCGTCGAAGTACTCGGGAAACTTGAACTTTGAGGTCGAGTTTTTGTCGTAGGTATAAAACGCTCCCACCATTGCACTTCTTCCGCCCTGACCCAGTTCAGGAAACTCCTTTGAGGGAAGATAAGGGTACCAGATCATGGCCGGAACCGCCGCAGGCAATTGAGTAAGGCCGGTATTATTTGGCGAATTATTTATTGGTGCTGCTGGATTAAATTTTGGACCAGCCGTGTTAGTTGCAAAGTCCCACTCTGAATAAGCCTGGTTGTTTCCAACAAAGTAAGGCCAACCGTAGTTGCCGGCCTTCTTAGCCTGGTTAAATTCGTCATAGCCTGTAGGTCCTTGTATACTGTCTTTTCCTGCATCTGGCCCTATTTCACCCCAATATAAAACTGACGTTTTTGGATTAACTGCTATTCGGTAGGGATTGCGGCAACCCATAATGTAAATCTCCGGACGGGTTTTGTCAGTTCCGGGTGGAAAAAGATTTCCTTTGGGGATGGTATAGGTGCCATCTGGTTCTGGATGAATTCGTAGTATTTTACCTTTAAAATCATTGGTATTTCCAGATGATCTTTGGGCGTCAAGACTGTAAAACTCTTGCCCCGGTCTTTCATCTAAAGGAGCATATCCGTTGGACGGAAAAGGGCTTGAGCTATCGCCTGTAGATATGTATAAATTCCCCTCCTTGTCCCACGCAAGGGAACCTCCATAGTGGGAACCGCTCTTCTCCTGAACTGGCACCTGCAATAGTACTTTTTCTGATGATAGATCTAGAGTGTTGTTTTCATTAACAGTAAAGCGAGTTAGATTAAAATTATAAGGTTCAGACTCTTTCGGGGGAGTGTAAAACAAATAGATGAATCGGTTGGTATCGAAGTTGGGATCGAGTGTCACTCCAATTAATCCCGTGCCGCCTTTTGTATTGACTTCAAATTTATGCACCAGGGCATTCTTACCACTCCTTGTATCATATACATAAAGATTGCCTGATCGTAATTCCGTATAAAAAATCTCACCTTTATCAGACACAGCTAGTTCCATCGGGATACTCAGGTCGTTTACTAAAGTAGTTTTCACAAATCTGTTTTCCTCAGGAACAGCAACGGAATAGGCTTTTTTATAATCGAGCTTTTTACCTTTGCCCATCGCATATTTGATACCACCTAAAAGATGCTGGAGTAATAACGGCTCACCGTAGTTCTGGTCGTCATGTCCCAAAGCGGTGTAAAACGAGCGACCGCCATCATATTCATGATACCAGGAAATAGGATGGTAATTTCCATGCGTCCCTCCTTCATACGAATTCTCGTCAAGCGTTGCGAGAACCTTTATCTCGGAATAAAAAGACCTGAAATTATACCATTCGTCTTCGCGTTCCCATTGATCAGGCAGTCCTGAAGTTGCAGGATGGTTTTTGTCTATCACATTGATGGTTCCCTTGCGTGTTCCAGGATGAATGGGGTGACTTGCAAAATGTGCCCCCACAAGTTTGTTGTACCACGGCCAGTCATACTCGGTAGCTGACGCAGAATGAATACCCACAAACCCTCCTCCTGCCTGGATATATCTTTCAAATGCCGCTTGTTGTTCAGCATTTAAGACGTTGTCGGTGGTGCTTAAAAATATTACTGCCTGGTATTGCTTTAAATTGTCATCATGAAACAAGGACGCATTTTTCGTGGTATCAACTCGAAATCCATTTTCCTTGCCTAGTTCTTGTATTGCCTTCACCCCAAAAGGGATAGAGGTATGCACCCAGCCTTTGGTCTTGGAAAAAACAAGCACACGAGGCTTTGCTGCTTTAGGCGGGGTCAAATTGAAAGAAAAGAATAGGGATGAAAATATGAATAATATGAAAATTATAGATTTAGAGGTCATAAATAATAGTGGAACAAGTTGGTAATTAACTCAGTGAAATGAAGAGTTACATTTAAATGATTCGACAATTCTAGTG
>Ga0073774_1000107_pt1 | contig 16823 bp, 21 predicted proteins | sample InSIn5gowninarea_FD_77487 | JGI IMG/M metagenome (GOLD analysis project Ga0073774, IMG submission 77487) | Clean room microbial communities from NASA Spacecraft Assembly Facility at Jet Propulsion Laboratory, Pasadena, California, USA -... ... | reverse complement strand
GAGGAAGCTGTTATCATACTCGTTTTCATCGGTAAGTATTCGTGCAGCTACAGCCGTAGGTGCACTCCTGTCATACACTTTCTTGGCTGCGGATAGAGCTGCCTGAATCTTATTTCTCACGCGTTTTTGTGGTGAGGTTTGTGGTGTGGTGGGGGGGTTTGCGGGTGGCGCTGCCGCTCTTGAGGTGGAAGCAATGACAGGCGTAGGAGGATTAGGAGGATTTCGTGGAAGATCATGCTCTGGCGATTCATACGCTTTGACGCGTTTGAAATGAGCTTTGAGCTCTGGGGCTCGCGTGTCGAATGGGTCATCGTCGTTATCGTCATCATCGTCGTCGTCGTCGGACGCGTTGAGATCGTCGGTCGCGATGTCGCTTGGCAATTCGAAAGGATCAGGTTTTGGAGATTCTTCTTGCTCTAGCTCTGGGTCTTCTTTCTTGCCCGGGCTAGACACGCGTCGCGCAGGCTGGATATGGAGAGGCTCATTTGCCTCAAGTTCGACTGGTGATGGTATTGCCTCTAGTTCGAAGGGTTCCTGGCTGGAAACACGTCGTACAGGCGCAACTCCGAGCTGAAATCCATTGGCGAGCTCCAGAGGAAGGTTTTGGTCGCTTGGGACGTGATTGTTGAATTTGGGAGCGAACTGAGTTGACAAAGGTTGTCTGTAGGTGCCAGGAGTACGGCCTCTGAGCCTTCCTGGAGTTTTGAGTGCTTTGATGAGTTTGCTGGCATGAGTTAGTAACCACACAGTAATGTCAAGGATTTTTACTTACACCCTCTCGCGGCGGAAAATCTCGTGCACATGTTCATTGAGCCACTCAACGTGGTGAGTAGCTGGGAAAGCGACTTCTTCGCGTTCCTCGACTGTCAAGTTTGTTGCGACTTTTCGCTCGTTTTGAGTCCATTGAGCAGAACCGAGCATCATGATCGCGGCGTTTGAGACATTAGAAAGGAAGAGGGCGAAGTGTGAGATGACAAGGAATAAGAAGCATAAAGTGATGCGACACACGGCAAACTAAGCCGTGTTGGTCGCCATGTTGGTCGTGATTGCAAGTTTGAATTTTGTGTACAGTGAAAATTGTTTTGGGCAGTTGCACTGTGCGCATGTGTAGAGTGTATTGAGTGTAGTAAAGTTTGTGATGGAAGTTGCGATCGAAGAGAACATCGACGACTATATGTATATATACACGCTAGTTGTTAGCGTGTTTCAGATGTAAACAATCGATAAGGGCAGCTTAGCCGACTACGTTCACCCCGCTCCGCCCTCCCAGCACTCGGGAACTCAGATTTCCGTATTGCTTGGCCTTACCTACACCTCACTCTGTTACCAGACCCAGTCATCATTATTCATATTTCCAGCTTGAGGAATGTCGGATCTTAGGCCAACCTTGCATGGTAGGCTTGCTAAGAGATGGGTCTTATCACCTTGAAGACGATGGTGGACTACGCAGCTCAGCTTGAAAGTTGTGTTTGATGGAAATCGAATAAAAATGCTCGTTGTCGCTTGGCAGGTCACTCCCTTCACCAAATCCCATTCTTCGACCTCGGACATTCTGGACTACAGTCCTATTCACATCGCAAATCGTGAAAGCCAACGATTTCGTCGGACTGGAGCTTATCTCTTGCATTGTCGCTCTTCGAACAAGTACTGAAATTATGAAGCATGTTTCTAGAAGGTCTGAGACTCCTGCAGTTGCTTGAGACCCCACTGAAGCGCAACTTGCTGTTGAATGCACGGGCCAACCACTCTAGCTTTGTTCCGCAAGTAGGCACTGAAAGTATCAATCCAACTTCTCCGAACAGGTTCCAAACGACTAGACTATCCTTTGTCGCTGACACTGAACTTCTTTGTTTGATATGGAGTGAAAGTCGATCATGATTCCCATGTCATTGTCCACTATGACCAGACGCAAGCATCACTATCCTGCTTCCTCAAAGGCGTGGCTACATGCACCACGAGCAGTGCTCACCCCTTGTTGAGCAGTTGCTGAGACGGTGGTATACACACCTGCCAACGAGCACAATCCAGCCACTTAACATCATTAAATCTCAATGGTAAAATGACACTAAAGCATCTCATTGACATTTCTAAATTGTTCAGGAGAGCAACCATGAGCAAACCAACCTATTTCTCTACATCCGAACCACTAACCACAACCTCTGAGCTACCCCAAAACTACTCTCTTGTCAGGAAAGGCAACATCTACATCACCAAAAACTGTCGGCAAAAAACCCATGAAGCACAACGAACAGTATACGTCGTCCTCGACAACGAGAATCAAAAACTCGGCATTGGAGTTCCGCGAACAATATACCAACAAGTACAGACGCTTTGCGAACAGACAGCGGAAGCTCGAGCCAAAGCAGTTGAGAAGAAAGACCTCGCACTAGAAAAAAAGACACAAACCGAGATTATGCGGCAATTCCCACACATTACCAAAGCGAGCGTCCCAGCGATTCTGAAGCATACACTGCAGAAACGCTCAGGCAGAGTAGGACGGACGAGCGAACCACTGGACAGAGTCGTCAGCCTAGCCGTTCGTGCTCATATCCGGCACAAACATACAGAATACGACAAGATGTTGCGGCAAGGCACAGATAGAGAGGAAGCGCGCCGGACCATCCAAGATGCTGTGGAAGAGAAAGTTCGCGATTGGGGTGGGAAGCCATGGTCGGCGAAAGCGTCCAATACAGTATGCAAGAACAAGAAGACGCGAAGGACCATGACACAAAAAGTATTGGAAGCAGAAGTGGGGCGCCGCTCGAAGGTGATCAGAAAACTTGCATCGAGAACGCCTAAACGTGCTCGGCGAAGAACTCCACAAAATGAATAGCCAGGCACGACGAGCAGCGCAAAAGCAAAGAAGTGAGCTGAACAGTAGCCTTGACCATGGTCCTGGATGTGTGTATATTTCAGTGTCGTCGTATTGCAGTCACTCTAACCTCAAAACACCAAGCACAGACATCTGGCGCGCTGAGGGACTGAATAAACAATCCCAGAGCAATTTCTTGACATACAACCATAGCCTCCTTCGCTGGAATACGTTTCCTACCTACCCACCTATACACGATGCCAAGGCCAAGGCCAAGCCCCAAAGCCACTCCAATATGATAGGGAGCAATGTACGTAAACATCCCCAGTAGCGTGGAGCGGTCTTTACGTGTTGTTGAGGAGTTTATAACAACTCCATGTTTGACTTAACGTTGCACGTCAAGATTGTTAGCTGAGGGCGAACATTGATTATATATAGGTAGCTAGCTACTCTTCTGCGGTCCGATGGTGCACGGCAAGTAGCCAAGCGGCAGTATTGATGTTTCCACCTATCTTCCACACGAACACGGGTCATTTAGCACATCAGTCTTCCGTGCAGAACACATTTGAACAAGAGAATTGTTTTATGTATATGCACATTAGATTAGCTGATTATGTACTCATCTATATACATTTACTTATCCACATTACATCATCCTAGCATCATTCCGAGCACTCGCTCAACTTCAAGTCTGAACAGTAGTTGCATTAATCGTACCGTCAAAGTCAAACATACTAGTAATGTTCTTGATCGTGTAGTCTCCATTACAGCTGTAATTGTAGTTACTGAGCGTGTAAGCATTGCTCTGGGATTGGATGAAGTTCGGTAGCGCGCAGAGACCGTCAGGTCGGCTACCGCATGCACCACCTCGGATCGTGCTGATTGGTAGGATACCATTGTTGAGTCTCATTCTGATGAATTTGTTGGTGGCGTTGTTGGGGTTGTAGCCGTATTGAGTTGGGTTGCTGTATGTTCGGGCAGCTGAGACTGGAACCGGGTTTGAGCTGCCGCATCCGATGACTTCAGTGACAAATTTGGCGGCGAAGGGAGTCAGGTGGCTGAGGATGAAGGGTCTGTTTGGGTCTGGTGGGTATTGGGTCAAGCTCACTGGCTGGTGGAAGTAGTCCAAGCTCAGTGCTGTGAGTACAGAGATGATGATATCGTCGTGGGAGAAGTCGGCGTAGAATTTCTGGTTGAGAGGGAAGTTTGTGCTGTTGCTGTCGGTTGTGCTGTTGACGCTGGAGTTGGAGCTTGTGATTGGGGTCATGGTGAGACGGGACAGAAGCTCGATCACGTAACCAATACCCTGAGCACGACCGGTCGGGTTACCGAAGGAGTAGTCGTAGTAGTACTCGATATCGAGAGAGGCTTCGAAACCTTGCCATTCTTGGAGGGTGAACAACCCGCAGAAGGAGCTGCTACCGAGGTAGTTGGTCTCATAGGCGCAGATGGACTGCATGGCATAAGTGTCTAAAGTATGTTAGTGGAAGCTTCGTGGTGTGATTGAATGGTTGTTACCGTTTGTGTTAAGGTTGAAGCCTGCTGGGACATACGGCTGCAGTCTTGCGGTGGCTGCCTGAAGGTATGATGCAATGTAGTTTTCCAAGTTCAAGTCACCCAGGGAGCCAATGATGGCATCGTCACTGTTGGGGCAACTGTCGTAGGATGCGAGAGTGTTGTTCTCGGTACCGCCCTCAGGAATGACCACAAGATTGAACGGAGTCGTGGCATTGGCGATAGTTGGGTTAGGAACGGTCTCGAAGGTGGGGCCGAAGAAACCAAGAGCCCAGTTGATCTAGCCAAGTCAGTTTCTCCTCACTCTCGTAAGAATAGAGGTAGCTACCTCGGAGTTGTAAATTCTGCTCTGACTTGTGGTTCTAAGTGTTGGCTTGACACGAGCTGTACCGTTGGGATACGAAGCGTTGTATGCAAGCTGACCGGCTGTAGCGTTGTACAGAATGCGACCATACTGTTGCCCTATAACTTGTAAGTCTGGATCTTGCTAATTGATTTTGTTCCAACTTACAGAATTGAATACCACCAGCGAAAGACTGTTGAGCACCAAGTCCAATGAGCAGACCGGAGCCAAAGTTGTACTGATAACCATTCAAGAAAGATAGTGGACCACTGAAGGCTGTACTATTCTTGGCTGAGGCATTCATCACCTTGGCACCGAGGTTGTCATCGTTGTTACCATCATCGTAGAAGGCAGTTGGGAAGCGCGAGCCATGTCGTTCAAGAAGATGGACCTGCTCGACCTGGCAGTCGTTTGGTAGGCCGACGTTCTGAACACCGAAATAGGACTCGTTGTTGGGAGTGTATGGTGTAATTTGACCCCAGAGCTGCATATCACCTGTGGCCACGATAAGAGCAGCATTGCTGGCTTGCTTTTTGACCAATGCTGGCGTGGCTGCCACCGTAGCAGCAAGAGCAAAGGTTAGGTACTTCATTTTGAGATGTTGTATGTAGAGAGTCCATCTCGAAAGTAAGAATGCGCAGGCCGGACATTTTGTACTTGTTGATAGAGTTTCTCATGTTTTTCTGAGCTCTCACACCATCCCGATGCTCTACTGAGCATTTCCCCAGATCCGCCAATGCTTGTCACATTGATTAGCACGTGTAAAGCTATCGATGCTGCAGGAACAGAAAAAGGCTTGTGAACGACGTAATGGTCAGTGATAATCGTGCATTGAGGCAAGCTTTGGATTGGGTGAATGAAATCGAATCTTCAAGCTAAGCTTTTCAAGCTTTCTCGATTAGGTTTGTGCCGGCAATGTTATTCTTTCTTTTCTTAGCTCACCATGTCAGACATGCCAATTGGTGTTTAGCGGTTTGTATAGCTTCAGGCTTGGGTAGTATATATTTTCTTTTGTTCCAAGCGATTCGTAACAAGATCCCAAAAGTGTACTGGACAATACTGTTTGCACTGCCGTGTTTCCTGAGGGTGTTTATTACAGCCGCTCTGTACCAATCTCCTTGTTCGCTAGCGAATTCTGTGTTTTCATCGCACGGCACAGATAATTTTGTGTTCAGATGTTGAGAAGCTCAATTATTGCTGTCAATAGCCAATTCTACTCAATCGGGTATAGCATTTCGGGCTTGGCCGAAAACAGTCCGCAGACTCAATATACCCCACAACTGGTAAATTTGAGTTACACCTTCATGCCAACACTGACAAGTCCAAGGAAAGAATGCCGAGATTCAACGTGACCCCACAAACTCGATGGTAGGATCATGAACTGATGTTGTCCAACCTGAAATGTGCCATCAAATGATACCTGGCGTGTCTTTGAGTCCTGAAGAAGTGCACACGATCATTCTCTGCTGTCTCGAACTCGTGTACCGCTCCAGGTACCTCAAATTGAAATCAGAGAGCATGCCGGCTGTTTTCCGACGGTCGCATTGGTCCGTGACTGGTTGTGATGGCGGCTGCCTAGCCACATGATCTCGATAGCAATATACCAGACGTTTTTCGTCGTTCAAAAGGATGAATCGGAGTACAGACGCAGAACTCAAGAACCTTTCAAAGCAGGTTTTTAGCACAAATGAACCCTGATGCCGAGTACATAAGCTATCATCTTCCATCCACAAGCAGTGACTCTCGACTGTTTCAGTGCTGCACAGATGAGTTCAGCAACACAATCCTTACAACGGCTTTTATCAGGCAATACACGCTCTGCCGTGCGAACAACTGTGACACCTGCACGAATGTCATCTACATCAACAACTTCGGCACGACAACCATGGCACAAAGGATTTGACCCGGCCAGAGAAGATCAAACATGTACTCTCCCTGATGGACGCAAGCTCGGCTTTGCGGAATACGGCTCTCCATCTGGAACACCGTTATTCCTCTTTCATGGAGCGCCAGGTACCCGATGGGACGGCATTGGCTACGAAGAAGAAAGCAAACTCCTAGACGTCCGTATCATCTGTCCTGACCGGCCGGGGCATGGTCTTTCCTCACCACAACCAAATCGCAAAATCCTCGACTATCCCGCAGACATCTCAGCACTCGCTAGACATCTTGGTATAAACAAATATCACATTGCTGGTCAATCTGGTGGTGGTCCCTACGTATCAGTTTGTGCTTACGCAAGTCCGGAAGACGAGTTACTCAACAGCACAATCATCGCTGGCATGATCCCGCCCGAGGGCGTATCCGCAAAGTCGGCCGGCTACTACACTACCGCCGTATTAGCACTTTACCGGTTGATACCAAACACCGTAATCTGGCTAACCGACTACTTCTACCCGCCATCATTCTGGGCAGACGACAAAAAAGTACAGCGCCAACTAGATTTCGCGTACAAATTCCTGCCCAAGGAAGACAAGGACGAAATCGCCAGACCATCCACACAGCCCGCTATCCGCGCCATCCTCCGTGAAGCATTCAGACAAGGCTCAGCAGGTGTCGTACAAGACGCGATCATCTTTGGTCAGCCATACGGCTTCGAGTTGAAAGACGTCAAAAGGCACATCAAGCTCTTCTATGGTCGCGAAGATAACAGAACACCACCTGCGTTCGGAGAGTACTACCACAAACACTTACCGAGCAGTGCTTTAACTATCATGGAGAATAAAAGCCATTTTCGACTCGACGACGTCAGCTTGGACATGATCGCCGCCGCAGTCGGTAAAGAGGATCTGATTACTCCGGAGATGAGAAAGACGCTCGCAGAAAAAGTCGAAGAAATCAAAAGAGATGGACCTTGAGCGCTCCCAATCCTACAAATCCAACATCCTAGAGCCGCACGGCTTGACATGAAACGGGTTCTCCTCGACTGTACCAACACTGTTTAAACACTCCATATCAAATTTCACTCACATTCAATTCTTCTTTCAAATACGATTCATCGCCTTTACACTCTGCCGATAGTGATACGCGTGTTATGTCGTAGTTTCACTCACACCACAACAGTGAGATCTGAAGCCTATCTGAGATTTAACTGAGATGCGCATGGTACACAATAAGTTAGTCAGCACATCACGTTTGATCACGTATAGTTTAGGTGATATTCTTGTGCTTCAGAGAGTTGTGCTGCAGTAGGGTAGATGTAACTGGGCCTGGTATATGTATACTATGGGTACGGTAGGCAGGTAGGTAAGGGTAAACATGTCTACTTATCTGGAACTTGACTTTTTCGCGCTCAGCTTTTATATTCCACTACGATGGATAAAAGTTGCATGGTACTTAGGTAGTGAATTTGTTTGGAAACCGCACTTGACTTTGAGCTTATATACATCTCACTTTCGTCTAAGTCGACATGTTATCAATTCTTATCTATTAACCACCGCTGTTCTGTAGTGTATGGTCTATCTCTAAACAACATATCTGTACAAAGGACTCTTGTCACCCATCTCGATGAGCTGCTCATCCGTGTACCTCGCTCTAATCTCGTTCGAGTCCATAGCATCTCTCTCCCTATTAATCTTCTCGTACGATGCTTTCAAGATGAATGTGCATATGATAGCTGCTGAGACCATACCCGCTCCCATACCGTAACCGAGCCAGTATCGTGGCTTCTCTGCGGCTAAGAAGATGTTTGAACCGACAGCACCGCCCATGTTTCCAATCGATATGAGGATAGCCATGCCCACAGCTCGTTTCCATGAAGGAGCGAGATTGTTACCAACCCAGGAGAGGCAGCAAATGAGTGGGGGATAGACACCAGCGGGGATGAAGAAGAGGAAGGCATAGGTTAGACCAGGGTATTTCTTGACTGGAGTGGCGAGGAGGCCGATGAAGCCGATTAGGCCAATGGAGAAGGGGATGACGATGTAAGGCCATCGCTTCTGGTGTTTGTCGGCCAAGACGGAGAAGAAGATGGTGCTGATCACGCCGAGCACATAGACTGGGATGGTCAATAATTGCGCTTTTGCCGTAGTATAACCGAGCCCGTTGATAATTGTTGGAGCTGAATACGTGAATCCATAAAGTGCGATGCTGTTGCCCCAATAGATGATGACGGCAAGGTAAAGCCTCCATTCCTTCAGGGCGCTGACGATATATGTCATTTTGAAGCCTTCGTTTGTGCCGACGTGGCCACGCGAGGTTCCAGAGTCTTCTTCGAGACGATGTTTGATGAAGCGTTTCTCTTCGGCGTCGAGGAAGGAGGCTGTCGCGGGAGAATCAGGGAGAGTCCAGGGGAGAGTCACACCAACCAGAACGGTGGCGATGCCTTCGATAATGAAAATCCATCGCCACCCGTTCAAACCGGCTACTCCTTTCATGTTCTCAATTGCAAAGGCGAGGAGACCGGAGAAAGCACTGGCCATGGATGAAGCTGAGAAGAAAATACTGAGACGAGTTTGAACTTCGAATCGACAATACCTGCAGGCTATTAATGATTCATCTCTTTTTGGTGGAGTTTGTGCTTACCAGGTCGTCAATAGGTAGGTTGCGGCGGGAAAGAAACCAGATTCAGTCAAACCAAGGAAGATTCTGGTGATGAGGATGCCGTGGTAATTCTTGACAATACCTTGCATAGTCATGACGATGCCCCATGTAACCATCAAGAAGCAGATCCACAAGGATGGTCGGAGGATTTTGAGAACGATGTTGCTCGGAACTTCGAATACGCAGTATGGGAAAAAGAAGACAGTGAGGGCAATGTTGTACATTGTCCCGTTCATCTTGAGATCCTCGGTCATACCGGCGATTTTGGCATTACCAATGTTACCACGGTCCAAGAAGGCAAGGACGTAAAGGAGAGTCAACATGGGTAGCAACCGATAATCGACCTTGCGAAGGATTCTCTTGGTTTCTTTGTCATGATAATCTGGTTGCTGTTCAAATTAGTAAGTGTCCCTAACAACAGTTGATCCTGACTTACGTTTGACTCGGTCAAACCATCACCTTGAACAGAGCCTCTTCGTACTGGGTCGACCTGCTCGTGCTTCTCAACATATGCGCCTTTCATGTCCAAATCTGAGGATGCCATCTTGAGGATTGTCCTGGCAGGGGCTTGAAGCGTGAGAGATGAGGAACACCGAGTGGTCGCTTCCCGTGGCGATGATAGATTTATACGACTCCATTGCACGATATCTCTCGGAAAGCCGAGGAGACGAACTCTTTCACATTCGCTATCCACTAGCATCCACAAACCTGGGAGAATAACTTGGGGGAAAGACCGGGGGGATGTGGAGCAAAGAGGATGACGGAGATGAGGCCGGGGCTTCTAGACCAAGCTTTTCGGTGGCTGAAGCCAAGCAGTCAAGTCTAGAAACAACAGTTAGCGTCGAGAGAGTTACCAATGAGGGGGAAGTCGGCGCTTACGGTTGACATGGTGCAATAAAGCTTGGTATACGATATCAGCTGAGCCCTCGCCGCAAAGGTGAGATCGTCAGCTGCTAACTTCGCTCCTTGTATGATTTAACACGAAGAGAAATCCGTCCAGTGAAGGCCAGAAGCCCTGTCGAACCATTTTCTTGTGAATGAGGTGCGACCGCCATACAGTAGATTAGTAACGAATCTTTTCCTGTTTTTACAATCCTCGCTTTCCCCAACTGTTTCTCCAGACCCACTTGTAACATGGATCACGCCAAGTGGACGGCATGTGCGGAACGAAGCCAAAGGTTGATATTGTGACACGGGAGATCGTGACTCGGTGTGTGTTCTCGCCCTCAAAACGGGAAGCTTCACATGTCAGCCAAGTATCGCATGGGGAAGTGGATCGAGCAGATACAGTACCAAGTATTCGAAAGGTTGAACCAGCCGACCGGAAACTCGAGTGAAGGTCACACACACACAGATACCAAGAACTCTAGCTTAGAGTTAGATCTCCAGGATCTCGGAACAGCTGAGCTCCGATGGTCAATGTCTTTGAATCAGTGGCTTTATGTAGAAGACGATGAGGACATGGCGAATCTGAGACCTACAAACGTTGTGTAATTCCATCCTACCTGTATGAATTGATGAATGGACGTGCCGACGTAGGAAAAAGGTCAAGGACAGCGATGAAGGTAATCAGTGACGGAGCACAGCAATACCGCCTGTACAATCATGAGCAACAGTTGAATCCATTGAAGATGATACTTCAAGTTGGGAATGTGCATGTGGTTCGACCCACGAAGCTTTTCGAAGAAAGTGTATCGGCCACACCTGCCGTGTTTTAGCATCTCGAAAATGCAGCGGTTGCGTTCGTGCCTTCTCGATTGACGTTCTTGCACGCTGTTCCACAGTAACACCATTTTGCTTGGCAGTTGAGAATAGTTTGCTCATCAGCAGCCATAAGGAATGGGAATGTTTACGATCAAGTCGCGACAACAGCAATTCCTGCCTACAATGATACGTTCACTTTACATTCACATCACATCCAGAACAAGGTGTCCTTGTACCTGTACTGGTACTAACTACCTACTACCACACTACGCGCCTTTTGTGTTTCGAGATGCCGGACCGGGCGTGACCGCAAGTCCACCTCTCGAAGTTTATTCCGGTCTCGAACCTCTTTTACAGCATCCCACCCTGCCTCGCACCACTTCGAACCACGTTATCACTTCAGTAAGCCGGACCATCGCCTCCATCTAAACGCTTGTGACTCAATAACCTCGGATAACACTATCCACAACCCAATCCACAGCTCAATTCTTTTTGTTCAACTGCATGCAACCTCGGTCAATCCTTTTTCGATCGTTACGCTGCACAATGTCTGATTCAGCTACCGGTTCCGCACCGATTATCGGCAGCAGCGCCGGTGCCACGACAGCAACGAAGTTGCGACAGAAGCTCAACGTGCACAACTTTCCGAGACCACCGCTATGCGAGAGAACGGATCGTGCCCTCCTGATCAAGTGGGGTGATGCCACTGTTGCGGAGACGAAACCTGGAGAGGCTTTCTGGGTGCTTGAGACCACGCATCCTCCGAGTAAGTTGCCATCTGTGGTCGTCGATAGCGATCGAGACTTCTCGTCCTACATGTGATTTGTATGACGGAATGATACCAGCCATCGATGTGCTTACTGCTGCCATGTCCGTCCATTGCTACCAACTAGGTGGTTAGCATCAATGAGTGACGCCAGACTGTGGTGACAACGTCGACATCAAGCCAACTTTTACGGCATTCGAGGACTTTATACCCATATCTGCACACTTACACCGCTGGTTTGCTAATTCTACATGCTGTCTACTGTTGCATTTTTTCGTAGAGCAAGCTCTTTGAAAGCCATGAATGCTGAGTCTGACCTGCAGCGACTACCAAGCACCATCGGCTACCCTCTTCTGCACAATACTTCCACCTACTTCCCAGCTTGGAGCTTTCGCAAGCTTTGAATATGGCACTGACATGATTAGCATACTATCTCCCTCTATCATCGTTGAATACCGCCAGCGTGACCCTAAACACAGTGCCTCGCTACAGTACCATGTGTGAATGGAAAGGTGCTGCGACATATCACAACCTCACCCTCAACAGCACCAACGACACAATCAGTCGCAAGATCTGGTCTTACAAAAGTCCAACACCTGCGTTTAAGGGGATCAAGGACTACTTATGCTTCTACGCTAGTGGTGTGCCCTGGAAGTGTTATGTGGATGGGGAAGAGGTACAACCACAGGAAGGTAAGTTTGATCCACCATGATTTGCCTGGAACAAAAGCTTGAACGAGCCACACGGGACCGCAAAGTATAGCATGTACTGATAGACTTGCTGTAGGAGACTTCTATGGCGGCTGGGTGACCTCTGAGCTGGAAGGCCGCATGAAAGGAGGGCCCGGAACATGGGGTTGGTGAGCATGTTGGAATCGTCACACTGTCTACCAGGTTTCCCAACGACTCCCCTAAGGGTATAACTGTCCAGCATAGTCAAGCAGGCCAAGCCGTAACAACCGCAGCTCGTACGAGAAACATCCGCAAAATTCCTTAGCATCAAAACTCCAAGCCACGACAGCCATGTTTCGAAGCAAACCGCACTCCCATTTCAGTATCTATATAGCAGTTGTCCACGTCAGCGACAACCAACTGCTCCGAACTTTTCTTTCCCTATCCTTGCTCGTCACTACGTACTCTCTGTTATCGTATCCTGTCACAGCAGGCTGGCAATTTGGTGTTCGAATGCGGTGGCGGACGACAATGGCTAATGACTTGCGCTGTGGATGTTGGAATACGTGGAAGGGCAGTGGGATCAGTAGGTAGGTTTCTGGTAGGTTTTGCAACAATCATAAATTGCATTCTGAGTTCTAACTTGAGTGATATATCATGCTCATGTCGTGCTGTTTTGACAACGCCTGCATTAACCAGATGGCAACTCAAACTCATCCATGAATTTCTGAGCATCCGTGTTCATTGAGGAACCGGCCACGGCTTCGTTTGAAGGCTCAGCGCCATCGCTTTTCTGCGTTTGCTGTTGTGACTTTTCCACACGAATTCTTTCTGTTTCCAGCCTCGCTTTTTCCAGTTCCTCCATTTCTCGCTCCCTATCTGCTTTGTCGTGACTGAAAGCATAGAAACCTGTACCTCTCGTCCTTACTTCCGCGCTGGCATCAAAGTGAGTGTCAGGCGGTGGTGTAGCGGATTTATCCCTCTTCTTAGCCAATTCAGCCATTTGTTCTGCGATAGTCCGGTCAGGATTGAATGCCTGATGTTGTATGGCATCACCATAGACGATATTAGATGGCATCTGTGGACGTGCAGCAAATTGTTGTGCATCGTCTTTTGCGACAGCTTCTATTCGAGCACGACGCTGTTCTCTCTCTGCTTCCTTTTTCGTGCCCTTTCTTCGTCTGCCGAACTCATCGAGATATTCAACGGTTTCGTTGTCAGTCGGATCAGGCGAGTCGGAATCTGAGTCGGGCTCACTTCCGTCAGTGTTGTCGTCGTGATCGATCTGCTTCTCCGCCCATTTCCTGTCAAAATCTACGAGGCCGCGATCGTCGTAGCCGTCTTCGCGATTGACGTACTCCCCTCTTTTCATGGCGTTGTAGATCCGGACTTTCTCTTCCATCCGTCTCTTTGACCTGTGCAGATCGGACATTGATACGGTTCCGATGTCATCTTTCGTTCTATGTTTCTGACCTGTATTCTCATCTTCGAGGTCTTTCGCAGCACGCTTCTTCACGTTTTTGTTGTGGGCGGTGAAGAGGTTGTTTTTCTCTTTCGATGTGGCTTTGGACTTGCTCGTAGGTGTTTTCGAGGCATTACTAGATATTAGTGAAGACAATGTAGATGAGAAAGACTGCGAGGTGGAAGACGAGATCTCTTTGCCCTTGGCTTTGGATTGCCGCTTTACACCGTATAGACTTTCAGCCATACCTACATGTGATGCTGATAGCTTGATCTGAGTTATCATGAGTTTGGCAAAGACATTATTGTATCTCTCAGTCTTCGTTGGAGTATGATGGAAACAGCACATGCGCAAGGCTGAATGAACTGCGAAGACAGGAATCGATAAAGGAAAGTTTTCCGAGCATACCTACCATTTATGACCAAGCCATATCTCCTCTTTATCTTTGTGAAGAACAACGAATGTTGTGATCTTTCTTTACGCATTATCGAGACCGTGTATGTTTTTGGGACGACAACAATGAGGTCCATTTGGAAATTACCATGAGCACAAGGCCGAACCACTGGCTGATTGTTCATGCTGGCAAGATGGCTATTGTGCTGTCGAGTTTCCATTGTGGACCTTTCAAAGTTCGATAAAGAATGGCTACTCCATCATTGTCTCCGCCATACCAAGGGGGGCTTGAGATGCCTCATTTCAAGTCTATAAAAGCGCTAGGATTGCCTGTAAGGTATTGACTCCTGCAGAACACAATCGAACATCAGAACACACTATCTGATCAACCACAAAACAAACACATTACACAACCACGAATCAAGATGCCTTTGAATAGATCTGTTAGTTTCTTTGACTCCGGGAGCGGAAGACGTATGTCCGATGTTAGAGCAAATCGAACTCCCACCACTGCGCGCCATTATGACAACCATGGAGTTGAACATGTCAGCACGAGGTCAGCAAGTCAATGGGACGATGTACCGAGCGATGCGGAGTTAGGTTACAGCTCAATTCGAAGCATTTCAGGTCGACCACAATACCCTCACGATTCTAATCATAGACGACCAAGTACTGCACAGACATCAACACGTCGACCCAGCCAAAGCTACGAATCTGTAAATCCTGGCCGCAGAGGCTCAACTCGGCAGAACTCGGTGGCCACCTACGAAGACATGACTCAATCCAGTCGTCAATATCCACCAACATCGTACGGAAACACTTACAGCACTTCTGGACGCTCGAATAGTCAATATCGACGATCATCCACTCGAGGTCGAGAGCCGCTAGATTCCTACAACTCCAACTCTAGACGTCGAAGCAGTCAGTCACAGTCACAGTCACAGTCCTTTACTGCTTCGCAGTTTACACGCCGTGACCGATCGCGATCGCCAGAGAGGAGAAATGGCTACGATGATTTTGGCAGCTCTCGATCGCACTACAGAGAACGCTGATCAAGCTGTGGTACACGATAGCACATGCAATATCGAGGTTACATCCTGAATTGGGTAGGTAAGTATGGTAAGTTAAGGTAAAAGTAAGTAAGAGCTGGTCTCTACAGCCGTATGCTAGGATTGTTTCATTATGATAAGTACACGTTCCCTCCCCAATCAAACTCGTAATCTCTTGTTCAATTCGATATACCTCCAAATTGCAGATTTTCTCTACCACTACCTGGTAGCTCGTTCCCCCTCTGAGGTCCGCAATGGCCCTCATCCTGATATGGCAGTTGAAACTGCATACAATCTGACAAAACTGTTGAGACGGCTCATGTGCTCTTGCAGTACCGCAATCTTGCTTAGCAGACACGACCATATTCATGCGACTTGACGGCCATCAAAGTACCTTTTTCCATTCAAGTGTGTGATCCAGCGTGAATCAAAATGTGCACCGCTACCCGCCCTTGGCAATTTGTGTGATGTTCGCGATAATTCAATGTCTCAATACAACTGATCTCGCTTCAAAAAGGACAATGTTATTCCCAATTGGCAAGCAGGAATTATTAACCAAATCGGCCATTCACTGGCTTTCAGAGAAGCAACGATTTTCACCCATGCGTCAGTCATCCTCACAAGGACAGAAATACGAGGCTCTGCCAATTCCCCGATGCGAGAAAAGACAAAAACACCCAGTACTTATGGTTGCAGCCTGTTCAAACGAAACACCAACCACGTTTGAGAAGACTGAGATCGGGCGCTTGAGCTTTCACGACCACGACATCGAGATCGTAACACCCAATAGATTTCTTGTCTAAGGAGATGAGCAGGCGGTACACCAACACTAAATAGCAGAAACACCATATCTACGACCATCAACATACCACTCCGATAGCGCACGCTCATTATCCGAAAACGCAAACCGAGAACGCATCGACCCAGGTGACATACTTCTTAGCCGTACAGCACCATCCCCGTCCTCGACACCATCGCCCTCATCCTCACAATCCTTCCAATCGAATCGGTGCAATCGCACCATATTTGCCACCAAGCCATGATCCATCATTTCCAAACACCCCAACAGCTCCCTCTTCTGCTCTTCTGGAAAAGAAACCGTGATCCACCCGACAGGTCTAAACCCGGCCACAACATTATCATCATCACCATCACCATTCTCATACTCATTCTCCTTATCATGATCAGCATCAACACGATCCACACAAATAAGCCCCCTCCAAACATCAACCCAATTCTTCTCGTTCCGCGTCTGTCCCTTCCTCGTCCCATCCGCCGCTTTCCACTTCAGCCATACCAGCGGTGCTTCTTGGCGCAGCGACGGTTTAGCATTATTATTCACTTTTGATTTATGCTGGTGCATTGTTTGTTGTTGTTGAGCAGTATGTCGTTTTGACGACGACGACGACGGTACTGAGTTTGGAGCTGAGAGGAATGTCCGTGTAGCTTCATTCTGTGTCTTGAGTGTTTCGAAACACGACCATATCGCGTCGAAGATGGCTCTAGTTTTTGTTGGAGAGGTGGGGAGGCGGATTGTCAGTGGTCCTGGTTTGGTATCGTGTACAT
>Ga0073774_1000103_pt1 | contig 17021 bp, 16 predicted proteins | sample InSIn5gowninarea_FD_77487 | JGI IMG/M metagenome (GOLD analysis project Ga0073774, IMG submission 77487) | Clean room microbial communities from NASA Spacecraft Assembly Facility at Jet Propulsion Laboratory, Pasadena, California, USA -... ... | reverse complement strand
TGTAAACATGAATTTTTAATAATGGCTCTGTCCATACATCAAAACTGCAAAAAAAAATACTATTATATGAAGAAAATTGAAATTAATTAATCAAGAGCAAAAGAAATACCAAACGTTTAGTGCCAATTGCTTATTGACAACATAGATTTGATTGTTAATCAACAAAATAAGTTTTTAATAACCAATCTAAAAAGTATTAAGTACAATTAATGCCTCCCGGTAACTACACTGACCAAGTGATACCCTTGTTGTAACAACCACCATAACCAAAGCATTTGGTTGAAGAGCTGTGATCACTCAAGTTCAATGTCGTACAGTGATGAGATTTGATAAAATTTTCATACAGATAGTCTATGGATAAGCATCACATTGAACCATGTTGTACAACTACCATAACCAAAGTATTCAGTTGAAGGGTTGTCATCACTCCAGTTCAATGTTGCAAAGTGATGAGTTTCAACCAAATTTCAGAACAGATTAGACTATGAATAAGCATCACATGGAACTAATTAATAAACAAAAACAATTTTCCTCTTTCGTGGTTTGAGGTTGACTTGCATATGAATTTGAATTATTGACATTTCGAGTCCAATCTATGGGACCCATCTTCAGAATTACTAAATGAAGAAAATAAAGTGGAACCTTCTTCTTTAAGTAGAGATTAGTAATACCCAATTTTATAAGATCAATGTCGGCACTCTATCATTATAAAATAACAAAAAGATAAATATAGTTAAATTTTACATAAAAATATCTTTCCAATGATGTAAAAAACATGAAAAACTGAGTTAAAATAAAAAAAGTTATGGCTATTTTAGTATCATATTATTTTTCTTTCTATGCTTGTGAATTAGGTCAATAATAGGTTATTATGCCCTACTAATCTCAATACCTTGTTCTCTATTAGTATTATTAGAGTTAAGTTTAATTTCAATAGCTTCTCTAATTCTTCGTTCTTGGAATTTATCACATCTAGCCAAAACTTCAACCTTATCCATGAGTATATGCTGTTTAGTCTTATCCACATGTTCAACAAGTAAACCACAAAACAACAGCAAGCAAACAAAAGGCAAAGCATGGCCTAACAGTGGGTAGACATAACATTTGAAAATTTACAAAGTTCAATTTTATATTGCTGAACCATTTCATGAATATCCAACCCCCTCCAACCCATATTTCAGCAGCCACAAGCTGGTTTCAATAGAAAAACTTAGTGGTTCGATACACTGCCAAGCATATCAAAGTCAAATGCTACTGTAGCAAATCCTACAGACATTAAAAGCCAAAAGCTACAAACATTGTCACTTAGAGTTAGAATTGGTAAAACAGCTACCTCTTAATGAGAATGTTTAAAAATTACCTAACAAGTTCAGTTTCTATGAAACCTATGGTGGTTCAAAATTTACCTTATTGATTGATATATAGTATAGTAAAAATTCCCTTGTTCTGACAAAGCAGTATCATTCACCTGCTTAGCTGTGACCTAAAATAGACTGACATTTTTTAATGATGCTATGGCAAGCTCGCATTTCGAAGCCAATGTAAATGCCCATGGTAATCACAAAGAATAAAACATTTAAGGTATTAATAGATAACCGTGTTACAGAAGAAGGAGGTCAGTGTGTTTAAGGGATGAAGATTGCATCAAACTCCTTATACAACAACACATCATGATCAAATTACCATGTTAGAATACCGATAAAAATAGTTCTCACTTCACATACTAAAAGAGATATTTGCTACCAAATTAGCTACTTTTTTAGCTGCAACTTCTGTGGTATTAGTACAAAGGGAATTGTGTTCAATTGGGCAAATTTTATTCCTGCAACTTCAAATCTTAAAGTCTGAAATTCTCACATGAAAACAAGATAAAATATCATGTTTGGTATATGAAATTGGAATGAAACTGAAGTCCCGAGATTTCATAAGTCTGACTTCCCAGACCATCTCACTCAAACTTGTGGGTCTTACCAACTATTCCAAGTCAAATCCAGATGAAACCAATCTTTTAATGAGACAATGCATTCTTAAAATTCCTAACGATTCCATATCCCCTAAAATGGATCAAAAACTATTTTAGGAAATTAGATTATATTCCGATTAGTCCACTCAAAAATTCTTTTTTAGTACTGAGTGAGATCTAAGAACACAAAGTAGCTCTGATACTTCTTCCCAGTGCTTTAATTGTTCATAAATCATTAGGGTGCAGAGTGACCATTACACTGCTCCCCCTTGAAACCTTGCTCATGGCATGAAACAAAACAATTTTTTGAGACAGCACAAGGCTGACTTTGAGAATCTCTTAGTGTATGAACTTTTGTCAACTTTGGAAGTCAATCATACTCCGCATTCAGTGACATGAATCATATTCTAGAGCTTACATGTTCTCCTTCAAAAAATGGAGTTCTGTAGATCAAAGTACATCTCCCTTGTTTTGAGTTTCATAAAGTTCTATTTCATATAATAATCTTGCAGAAAGTACCATCCAAGCTTGTGGAACATGTTGATTGGCAACATTCATAACAACCCAAACACTGGAGCTTTGCTTGTTGGTAGTTACAGATAATAGAACATCTCCATTGTTTTGAGTTTCATAGAGTTATATCGCAGATGGTAATCTTAACAAAAAGTACCATCCAAGCTTATGAAACATGTTGATGGGCAACATTCATAATAACCCAAACACTGGAGCTTTGCTTGTTGGACAGATAGATAACAACAGAAATATTCTCATTAGAATACTCCAGTACTGAAAGTGTTCATTGCTGAACATAGGAATCTGTAGGTGCAATGTGTTTCCATTCTTTTGTTCCAATAGAACGAATGGCCCTGATACCAATTGAAAGTTTTGAAATCGGCAGGCCAAATGCTCTTGATCAAAGTACTATATATAGTTGGAAAGGTATCAATAACACATTTCCAACGAGTACTCACACGCCTTAATCTGATATGCCAAACTCTAGTGGTTCGCTCCAGAAGTTGAGGTCGCTAGGCTGCAGTCTGGTCGCCAAGACGGTCCTACTTCGTAATTGGATGCCAAAGAGTGGCAATTTCACTAATGATAACCAACGACAAAGTATGTCATGTTATAATACCGTTCGAAAGGCATTGAAGTCTACATTCTAATGGAGAAAAAATCAACTCAAAAGGAATTGTCAATCTCACTGGGTTGCCAAACCAGGACTGTACGGCTAGTGGGAAAAGAACAGTTTGGCAAAGTGGCGATTTGTATTCAAAGGGTATCGTGTTATATATGGATGGAGAGGGGAAGAAGTCTACTTTCCAGAAGTGGAATACCCACAAGGACTGGAGCAAGATAATTGTGGCAAAACTCGACGGAAGTGAATGTATTCACGGATAGCTTCTGAGAAAAACTAGGTAAGTGCACTACGGGAAATCATTGATGGTGGTGGCGATTTCCATACATAGTATGGTGAATCTTATATGGTTGAAAAGGTCTCTGAAAGGACCATCCAACACAAAAAGAAACACTTGTGAAATAGAGGTTTGAAACGAAAGTTACAGCCTCAAAAGCAAACTAGTTCAAAACAAGGCAATTTGACTCAACAACAATTATCTCCTATTTTAGTGCACGAAATGAAAAACATATGAATACCCACTAGGCTCAAATACCACGAGAATGGTGAATATCATCTTGGTTTAGCTCCAGACTTGATATATAACACCGTGGGAGTGATTTTTAATCACTACAGACCCAACAAAATGAGAAATGCAAAACATGAATGCAAGGAAAAGTTGCAGAGCATTTTCTCTTGCTAATAGTGAATAAAATATGAATACAAGATTCAAAATTCTTTTAATACAATGAAGGACAACGTCGCTTATACATACATTGAACAAAAGTTGAGTATTTGACACTCTATAGACAAAATTTGGTGAAAAGACAATCCGCTCAGGAAATCTATATGCAGCCTTGTAGACAAGATGGAAAGCCATGTTCTACAATGGTAAGGATTGAGGAAGCATTAAACTTCCATCAAGAAGCCTGCAACACATTAATGGCAAGTATTGCAGGTCGTTGAGACAAGTTTCAAGTTGCCATGGGAAAAGTGTGGAGTCAAATGCAACAACATGAAGTCACAAAATACAAACCATGGAACATTACAATCTTTCATTCTTCCCTATAATGTCGATGGTTTGTATGCTGGTTTTTTCTCTAAGATGAAGGAATCGGTCTATCGCCAATGGTTTAATGAAGATGTTTGCAAGTTGATCCTTAGACTTGCAATATTGGAACTCAATAGATCCATCTTCAACTAAATCTCTCATGAAATGATGGTGAATATCTATACGCTTGCTCCTACAGTGAAACATTGGATTCTTTGTCATAGCGATGGTGCTAGTATTGTCACAGTGAATTTTGATAAACTGGGAGATCTCCATACCTAGATCTTCAAATAATCTCGCCATCCAAATGGCTTGAGTGCATGCAAAGGAGGCAGCCATATATTTTGTTTCGACGGTGGATAGAGCAACTATTTGTTGCTTCTTGTTGCTCCATGAGACTAATGATTCACCAAAGAAGAAGCCATACCTAGATGTGTTTTTCCATTCATCAAGGCTTCTTGCCCAATCTGAATTTGTGTATGCGTCTAACTCATCAGAGTCTGAAACTTTATACTATAGGCCAAAGAATTTGGTGTTACTCATGTAGCGAATGATGCTCTTGGCCTCTTTCCAATGGGATTCATATGGTGAATGCATGAATCAAGCTACTAAGCTAACTGCAAACATGATGTCAAGTCGTGTTGCCGTGAGATACATTAGGCTACCAACAAGAGACATGTATAGCATTGCATCAACAAGAAGAGAAGAATTCTCTTTCATCAGTTTGCGATTGACGACTGTTGGTGGAGCAACTAGTTTGCAATCCATGGCAAACCTAGCAAGCATGTCGTCAACATACTTAGTTTGATTGATGAAGATGTCGTTGGATGATTGATGAGCTTGCTTACTCAAAAAGTATTACATTTCACCCAAATCACTCATTTCAAATTCGTTCATCATGGCAATTTTAAATTGTTGCAGCATGGAAGTGGAATTGCTCATCAAGATAATATCATCAATGTACATATAGAAGATGATGAAGTCAAGTCCGAATACCTTTGTGTACATTGTGGCTTCTGCTGAATACCTCTAATAGCTATTCTAGCAGAAATAGGTGTCAATTCCAGAGTACCATTCTCTAGGTGCTTGCTTTAGCCCGTAAAAAGCTTCCTTCAACCTATACACTTTATCTTCATGGTTAGTGACTGTGAATCCTTAGGGTTGATTAACATTTCCATAGCACCATCCAAGAAGGTGGATTTAACATCCATATGGTACACAATAAGACCAAAATGAGATCCTAGAGCTAGTAGGGATCGAATAGTCTCTAATATGGCAACTGGAGCAAATGTCTTTTCATAGTCAAGGCCTTCTTTCTAAACATAACCTTCCGCTCATTGATAGGCTTTATGCTTGGCAATGTTGCCATCAACATTATACTTGACCTGGGAGATCCACTTGATGCCAATGACGTCCTTGTTCTTTTGAGGGACACGCTCCCAAGAATCATTTTTTTGGATCTACTCAATCTCATCTTCCATTGCTAGTAGCCAATCATCATTTGTCGTTGCTTATTTGAATTCAGTCGACTCAATGAATGAAGAGGACATCAAGGCATAGTTGACCATATGATCATCCCCCTTGATTGTTGTCGGATCACTCAACATCTAAGAGTGTGGTTGATCTCTGGTGATCATTTTCTTATCCACGTCGCCAATGCGAGAAGATGTCGCCATAGGGATGTTGAACTATTGAGGCTACAATGGCTCAACAAGCTAGTTGAAGCTGGAGTCTTCAAACTCTATAGTGATGGTTGGTTCATCAGACTCCTAATATGCTCTGCATTCATTGAAGATGACATCCTGGTTGATGTACAATTTGTTAGCGACTAGATCGTAGCACCAGTGGGCTTTGGACTTTTCAAAGTATAAACAGAGATACACTTGATGGATTTCTCATCCAGCTAGGGATATGCACTTAGCATGTGGTGCCAAAGATCCTCAAGTGTACAATACCTTGTCAAACCAAACCTCATAGGGGGTTGAATCCTGCATTATTTTTGTTGGGCAACGATTCAAAATGTAAATTACTATGTGAATAGCTCCGCCCCATAATTTCTTGTCCATTCCCATCTCTTTCAACATGCATTAAGCCATCTCAACGACTATTTGGTTCTTTCTCTCGATGGCTCCAAAGGAGTGTAGGATGCTATGTATTGTCGTTTGATGCCATGTTTGTTGCAAAAGTCTTTGAATTCGTTAGAAATGAATTCAACACCTCAGGCAGTGCGCAACTTCTTGATACGGTAGCTAGATTGGTTCTCTACCAAGGTCTTGAACTTGGCAAAACAATCAAAAGCATATCACTTGGCTTGCAGCAAATACAACCAACTCATTCTAGAATGATCATTATAAAAATAAGCATATAACTACACTTGGCCATGCTCGAAGTTTACATAGGTCCACATATGTCGACATGCACCAACTCAAGAGACTTCTAAGAATGATGTTGGTGATGGAGAAACTTCTCTCTGTGTTGTTTCCCGAAGATGCATCTCTCACAAAAGGTGTCGAACAGGTTTGAAAAGGTCAGCATACCTTTCACGAGCTTGTGCAATCCACATAATGAGTTGAAGTTGAGGTGTCCAAGCTTCTTATGCAACATCCAAATAGGATCAAGTGTGGTCTTAAGGCATTTAATAGCAACGAGTTGCATTTTCAACATATACATTCTCTTCTCATACATGAGAATAGTTGCAACTACTTGGCGATTGGTCTCATTTGTGATTTTGCAACTCCTCTTCTCAAAGATTACTTTGTAGTTCTTTAAGCATAATTGACCAATGCTCAAAAGAGTATGCTTCAACCCTAGAACATATAAAGTATCATGCATGTGCATGATCTTACCAATCATTGCCTTGAAGGCAATAGATCCTTTTCTGACAATGCTAACTTGATTGTTGTCTCCAAAATTGACTCATCCATTGAGAATTTCTTCAAGTTGGTTCTTGTTTCTAATCATGTGGTTTAAACAACCACTATCAAGGTACCAAATTTAATCATCAACAACTTCATAGATGTTGTGAGTCAAGAAAAGGTTTGTGATACCTTGCTCTTCACTATAGTTGGCTTTTTGTACGTATTGTTTTCTGTAGCATTTTCATTTCGTGTGACCATCTTTTTCACAATAGTCACAATGTTTTTGGGTTGAGTTTTGGCTTCTGCTAGCTGACTTGTCTCTTCCTCTACCACAGATGCCTCTTCCATAATTTGATCTAACAGAGCCTCACGAAGGCGTTTCTGAATTGGAGGAAGTAGAAGGTTGGTCATTAAATCTAAGTTTGCCTTGGAGTGCTTGATCAAGGTTCTCAGACCTATCTTTTATTCTATGTTCATAGGTCTGCAAGCTTTCGAACAACTCAACTAGAGTGAGCTAAGATAAATCTCTAGACTCCTCTATAGCAATGTTGATAGGATCAAACTTTCAAGAAAGGCTTCTAAGCACCTTCTCCACAATCCAATTGTCATCTAGTGCCTCACCATGCACATGAATAGCATTTACCAAATCTCGTACTCTATTCATGAAGACCTCAATAGTATCATCATTAACCATTCTTAGAGATTCAAGATATCTATGTAAGGGTTGGAGCTTAACAACTCTTACCTTGAAAGATCCCTTGTAGGCAATCTCAAGAGACTCTCATGCTTCCTTGTCCTGAGTGCATTCTACGATCTTGGGGAAGATAGAAACATTTAACCCACTTTGTATGGCAAACAAGGTTTTTGCATCCTTCTTCTAAGTCTCCAAAAGCTCCTTCTGATTGGCTAAGAGTAGTGCAGATGCACTACTTTTATATAACCTTGCAAAACAAGAGTCCACAAGTCTTTCAAGATGAAAAGCATTCTCATTTGAATACTCCAGTACTCGAAGTGGTCATCGCTAAAAACAAAAATCTGCAGCTGCACTATGTTTCCATTCTTTTGTTCCATTTCAACCCAATAGCACGAATGGCTATGATGCCAATTGAAAGTTTTGAAATCAGCAAGCCCAAATGCTTTGATACCAACTAACGATTTAAAGTTGCGTGTGTTGGCGACTGCAAAATTGATAATTTGGACTTTACAAAAGATAGGCTAACAAACTTAAAGAATTCGCCAAAGTAACCTTGATCAAAGTACCAAGTATTATGTATGGTTGAAAAGGTATCAAAGAGACTTTTCCAATGAGTACTCAAACGTCTTAATCCAATGTGCAGAACTCTAGCAATTCACTTTAGAAGTTGAGGTCATAGGCTGTTGGTCACCAAGACAATCCTACTATGTAATTGGATGCCAAAGAGTGGCAATTTCGCTAATCATAAGCACTAAAAAAGTATGTTGTGTTATATATCGTTGGAAAGGTATTAGAGAAAAAATCAACTCAAAAGGAGTTGTCAATCTCTAGCAATTTGTGGCAACACACAAGGTACTCATTGGGTCGCCAAAACAGGACTATAAGGATAGTGCCAAAAGAATAGTCTGGCAAAATGATGATTTGTATTCAAAGGGTGTCATGTTATATATAGATAGAATGAGGATGAAGTCTACTTTCCAGAAGTGGAATACCCATAAGGAATGAAGCAATGTGGCAAAACTCATGAACTATTTCTAACGCAAATTAGGTAAGTGTACTACGGGAATTGTTGATGGTGGTGGCAATTTCCATACAAAGTATAGCAAATATTATATGGTTGGAAAGGTCTGAAAGGACTGTCCAACACAAAAAGAAACACCTAAAATGGAGGTCTGAAATGAAAGTTACAGCCACCAAAAGCAAATTGGTTTGAAACAAGGCAGTTTGACTCACCAACAATTATCTTTTGTTCAGGTGCACAAAATGAAAAACAAATGAATACCCATTAGGCTAAAATACCGCGAAAATGGTGAATATCACCTTGATTTGGCTCCAAACTTGATATTTAACATTGTGGGAGTAATTTCTAATCACTACAAACCCAACAAAATGAGAAATGCAAAACAGGAATGCAAGGAAAAGTTGCAGAGCATTTTTTCTTGCTATTACTGAATAGAATGTGAATACAAGGTTTATGATTCTTTTAATACAATGGAGGACAACATCCCTTATACATGCATTGAGCAAAACTTGAGTATTTGACACTATCAAAATCTGGCGGAAAGACAAAATCCGCTAAAGCTATCTATACGCCGACCTGCAGATAAGATGTACAGCCATGTTTTGCAATGGTAAGGATTGAGGAAGCATTAAGCTTCCATCTAAAAGCCTGCAATGATCATCTAGAAGCCTGCAACACATTAATGGCAGGTACTATAGGTCATTGGGGCAAGTTGCATGTTGTCATGGGAAGGGTACGGAGTCAAACGTGACAACATGACATCACAAAATACAAACCATGGAACATTACAATCTTTCACATAGAGCTGATGAAAATCAATTTATAACCACCCAATCTGATATGTCATTTAGTGGATTCCTACCAGTTAAAGAATACAGCATTCAATCATTATAAATGTCACATCAGGATTAAGAATTTAAGACATTCAAACAAAGGTTACTTACAATCTCATTACATAACCATACCAATATGGATTTTGTAGAAAATTATTCCGCAAGTTCTACCTGTAATTTTAATAAAGAATAAATGTGATGGAAACAAAACATTAATAACCATGAGAGGCCTTACCTCCCCTAAATCCCTTGCCAAATTTGATTGTCCCATACAAGTGGCTGAAGTGCTTAAGGTAGCGAACATCTGGGAACTCATCCTAGCTGAAAAAGTGTCAAAGTGTCAACAACTGAGTAAAGCAATAAAAGCCCACAAAGCAAGAATCAATCCTTGAGATTTAAAGTAAAACACCAAGGGGTGATCATCATAGTTGTGCATAGAATGCACTACAAAGGAACAAGTAAATGTGAGGTGCAACATAACAAAACAACAACTGATACGTACAAATTGGCTGAGAAACAGCATTGCAAAGCAACTGTGATCTTGTCAACATGTTCCCGATGACAGTACTGAGAAAACAAAATCAAAATGAGAAAATAAACACTAGGCAATACTCATTACAAATATTCTATAGGAGAAATCATTGTAAATATGAAGCTAATCAAAATGAGAAAATAAACACTAGGCAATACTCATTACAAATATTCTATAGGAGAAATCATTGTAAATATGAAGCACACTATTGTTTTACAGTTGGAAATTGACATTTAAGTGTTTTGAGGTAAGATTGTCTACCTTTGACACAACCAACCTTCCATTTCCTTTGCCTGCAGATGTTCTTTACCATTATCATGCATAATAAGTGTCCATTCTGGAATGAAGAACAAAAATAACAGTTCAAATTCATAGAAAATTAAAAAACAAACCAGTGGATACTGAATTCAGCATAAATGCTGGCATGTAACAGTACTAATTAATTAAATATACATAAATCAGGGAGTTTAGTAGGCAATTGGCCATTTGGCTACTCCGTCAATTTTTCTCAAAAACGTTTTTTTATTACAGGATATCTTTTTAAAAAGTAAACTATTTACCATGTAAATCAAAAAGGATTATCCAGATGCATCCCAGGTAAATGTGCATATACTTAAGATATCATGATTACAAGTAAATAATATAATACAAATATAATATTTGTATGTTTGTTACATATGTAATATACTCAGCAACTTTGATTCTTTATTGCACAAGGGTCAACTGATACAGAAAAATGCCCTACCTATGCATAGAGCACATAATGTGCACTAAATTAAGTTTTTATACATAAATCTTGAAAACGTACATAACAGGTAAGAATAAAACCGCATACTGTTAGGTTGAAATCATTATGTGTCATTATTGATGATCATCGAGTTGATCCCACACAAGCATTTTTATCATTACTTATACACAGATCTTTTCTGGAATTTCCAATATTTTATTTCATGGGATATTTGATATACTTAACAACTAACATCAATGTTACATAAAAAATATGAGAGCATGGAAATATTTTATATTGATGTGGACCTAATTACGATGCTTGTCAGGGTATCTCCATACCAAGGTTCTGACACTAATGTATCTGGGAGACCACGCAAGGATAGCTGCCACCCAAAATCTAAATACAGACTATATAGATTTACAAAAAAGTTTCTGAACATCCTTGACACGTAATAAATTACAGAAAAAATAACTTAACAAATCTGTAGAATTAGGATGCTGTATTTTTCAAAACTATAAATATTTAGAAAGTACTTAAAAAACAAATATAAAATCTTTAGAATTTTACGGTTTTTTTCAATATTTCTTATGATTAACCAGTAAACTAATGTCATAAATAGTGATAAAGTAAATAAATATGGATTAAGCCGCTGAAGCAAACTAAACTTATGATTTCAATATTGAAAAAAATTCCCATTTCTACGCTCAGTAAGTATTTGCACTTTATTCAATAGTTTGAGTACCTTAATAATGTCTTGCAAAGAATTGATGATGAACCATGAAACCTACCGGAAAAAACTCCATGACAGCGCAGTCGACGGAAACCCAAACCGCCATACAGAGGGAAAAGCTTCGCAACAACTCCTCTGGCAGAAGAATGCATTTCGAAGATGTGCAGAGAAAGCTTAAACCCTATACCCTAGATGATTGAAAGTCGGTGGTATCTACTGCTGTTCAAGGCAAGCGAGGAAAAGAATCTGCAACAAAAGTAAAGTTTTAGGGTTGAGAAGGCACTAATTTATCTGAAGACATTTTGAACTTTTTTTTTTTGTTAGGACTTCGAAGTGTTTTAACCTAGAGAGACTTCTCTTAATTTCGTTTTTATTTTTAGCGTAAATTTTTAAATTATACATTTCAATTTGATATATTTGTTTTCTTGGTTAAGTTAAAAATGTGGTTTATCTTTGTTCTTTTGTTTAGACGAAGTTTATGTGTTATCTTTCTATAACTATCAAGGGTCACCTCCTCAAGACTTACAAGACTATTACTTCTTTCTATATTTTTGCTCCTTTTGTTCTTAGTTTTTATATTGTAATTGCTTCCAAAGTTGTGTTCAAATATCTTCTTCTACCTTTTTCATTTGGGATTCTTTATGTACTTTAGCTTGTTGAGTCTCCGTTAATTTTCTTATGATTATACTCTAGGTTCTATCTTCTAGGTTGAATTCTTCCTTAAATATGTTGTTGTTGTGTTGTAACCAAAGTTGTCAGCATATGAAATTCTTTCATTTTTATTTTTATTTTTAAATCGCTCCTTGCAATGAAACAACCATGGAATTAGATTTCATGTCTAAGGTTTTCTTCCATCAAAGTCATTCGGGAGTCACACTTGACCTCATCCACACTAGCTTGGCCTAACTACCATCAACTGGACTTGAATATATCCACATGCATGTGATGGAGGAGAGTTTTGAACCTGGAGCATCTCTTTTTCCACTTGAGAGTTTTCAATTCTCCATTTCACTATTTTGCATTTAAATATATTATTATCTTATTTTATTATTGACCAACTCATTTTAAATAGATTTAAACTTATAATTTTAGAATTGTTAATTATTCGAGAGAAATGAATAATCAATTATATATATATGAGGTCGACCATCAATGGAGATAAAGGTAGTTAAAATAAATCGTGAATTTCTTAATCAAATCCATGAATAGAGAGTAAGAGATATCTCTTAGAATTTAAGAGACTTGTTAAATATTTTGATGGAGTTTATTAGACATCGGAATATCTAAATAAGTGGAGTAAAGAGATTGAGATTTTAATAAAGAAAAAGCTTGAAATTTTCATTATTACTTCAAGGTTTTTTTCTTTTCTTATTATATTTTATGAAGAATAAGACAAATGCTCCTTTTAATTGTTCATGATTTCTAATAATAAATTTCCCATATTCGATCATAATATAGGATTTTACATGTAAAAGGGAAGTCACCAATAAATAAGGTTTAGGTTCAATTTGTTGGTTTCTGTTTAACCTTTAGGATCTAGAAACTTAACTTAAGATTGGAAATATGTTGGGTAAAACAATCAAGATACAAGATACAACCTCAAGTCTTTATGCAAGGATTTATGTTAAGATGAATATAAAGTTTTCCCTTTCGAAATATTTAGAATTAATTCTCAATGGTAAATCTTGGAATAAAATTATAAACTATGAAAATATACCTTTCAAATATAGATTTTATTGGTCATTGAGGCATGGGCATAGGGATTGTGATAGATGGCTTCAATTTTATATCAAAACTAAATCACAATAAAAAGAAAAAATGATAAGGAAACAATAACATTACCCATTATTCATCACCAAATGTGTTATGTAAAAACCCTAACTTCTAAAAAGGGGAGGAAATTATAAGCAACAATAGCATAAAGTATGAAAAAAAAATTAGTTCTTATGAATGATAAAGAATTGCAATTGCAAAAATACAAATCTACTAGTGGTCAATACTTTTATATGCAAATATATAAATATGTTTCTTATACTTAATGGGGTAGAGAAATCAAGAGAGGGACTTATTCTTGTGAAGAATTAGGATCCATTTAAACCGTAAAAGGTTAAGGAGGTAATAGTTCCCTTTTATTTTGTGAGTGAAAAGTTCACTTCTCCAAGAAGAAATAAAGAAGGGAGTCTTATTAAGGGAATTTCACTTACGTTGAAAGAAAATCTATAACCACACCTTCTTTAGATTAGGAAAACAAGATTTATAATATAATTTTCAATCCTAAACACATCGATGATTAGATCTTAAAACTTGTTTGGAAGGGATAGGACCTATGAAAAAGGGTTTAGGTTATAATTTTAAGCATGAAAATATAATTATAGATATAGTTATCAAAAACTTAACACATAAATACTCAAATGATAAACATGCTTAAGATGTTATAAGAGATAAAAATAATTATATTTGATTTTTACATTTTGAGGGTTTAATCTTCTTGCTTTTATTTATTGTTGATATTGTGCCCTTGTACATGTAAAATTCTCAAAAAAAAAAGATCAAAAATATTTGAATTTTTTAAGGTTTGCCTTGTTGGAATGTATAATGCATTATTGTAAGGTCTCTTCATGTAATTCACTTAATACTTAAGGGTATCCTTAAATACCTCAAGTATTTAGTGAATATGATAATGTAACTTATCCTGCACTCCATATCATGAGCATGCCCCTTGGGTAAAAGGGTAATGCATGTCATGACATTGTACAATGGTTAAAAGGGTAATCCAAGGGAGGAATTTGGCTTATAAATAGAAGGTCGTCTCCTTGAGATCACTCACTCAAGTTTGTAGTAAAGTTATGCTCTATGATTGTTAGGACAAGTGAGAAAGAGGTCTTGTAAGAGAGTATTATTTGAGAATAAGAAGATCTTAGATTAGTGGATGTATTAGATCTTCCATGAGAGGAACTATTTTACATGTGGTATCAACTTTGTGAGATTGGCTATATTGTTTATGCTATTATGATGATGTTTTAGAGAGCTTTTATGTGATCTTGGTAGAGTAGGAATTTATTCATTTAGGCTTATTTCCTTCAAATGGTATCAGAGCCATTCTTGGAAGCTTTATCTTTTTTCATCTTTGGAAGTTCATCTTCATTATTGCGAGGTAAAATCAAGTGAAGGTATAACCTCCTACCCTCTTGGTTTTTTTATTTTATTTTTAAACTATTTCATAATGATATTAACATTTTTTATTATGTGTTAGTTCAAATTCTTTTTAGCAAAATTTGCTTATAAGTAATAATGTATTGTTGTTATACAATTATTTACACTAACATTTTTTTGTTAGTTACACTTTTTTGATAAATTGCTTAAAATAACAATAATGTATTGTTGTGAAACTATTTTAAAATTTATAATAACATAAGTTTGCAAAAAAAGTTACAATTTTTAGCATTTATAAATTTGTATTTAATTTTTGAAATAATTTTATTTACAAAAGGAATAAATTAAAAAAAAATTAACTACAATTAAATAAATATTTGAAAGGAAAACTATTTTTTTTTCAAAACAATAATGTATTTCTTGTGAGGAGGGAAACTATTTTTTTAAACATTAAAATATTTAAAAATGGATGTTAAGGGGGGTGGCACCTCTACAATCTCCTCCTTACGGGCGATTCCCCCCCTCTAGCAAACCCACTTACTGTAGCCATCGGCCACCACAACTCGTCGACCTCAACGTCACCGGTAGACGACCCTAATATCATTGGTAATTGGCCCCAATGTCGTTGGCAGTCAACCCCCATCTTCACCAAACCCTTGACCCCTGTGGTTGCACCTGCACGACCCCATCATCTATCAATAGTCTTTTTGAAGACGACATCGCTCTTCATTCTAACGGTCATTATTCTCGCATCCTATGCATAGGCAAAAGCCTCCATGATAAACTCCAATCGACTCCAGCTCGGTCCCACCCAGTGTAGACAGTGTCGCTAGCCCACCTTCAACCATGACCTCTGTAGCTTTTACCTTGCCCCGCCTTCCCTGGCCCTTCTCACCTTCATTCGATCACCTCACCTCCCGCAACCTCCTTCTTTATCCCTATGCCTACACTCTACCTCCTAGTTCTGCCCTTTCTCTGCCCCTAAATCTTATAGACCTGCATCGCTAATGAATCCCTTCCAAAGCATGCCCCTCCATTAACTCATCAACGCATGGGGCTTTAATTTACCCCGCACAACACATGGCTCTCTCTAAATAAGGGATGGCATGGAGTGTGGGCTTCCTCCTCCCATTAATTTGTTGCAGGACTATAGATGGGTTGTAAATACCTTGTTGACTCATTATTTGTTCCAAAGATGAATTATTACACATGCATTTTTTTATAATAGTCGTTTCTTAACAAATAATAATTTTTTTGATAAATGAGGAGGAGGTATATTATAAAGAATATGTTTTTAAATTTTTTTAATATTTATTTACCAATTTTATATTGAAAAGTTAAAACCCTTTATAGGAGGTATTTTTATCTATATTTTCTCTTAAAAATTAGAGGGAAGGAAAAATTTTAAGATGTATTTTTTTCCTAATGGGAGGGTGTAATTTTTTCAAACATTAATGAAGGAAATTTTTAAATGAGCAAATTTTGTTTTAAGTCATTCTTCCTTCCTTAAAAGTTTAATAATGCAATGTTTTATGCTTTTAAGGAGGGGGACGGGGGGTCGAGGCGAGCGGGTGATTTTTAATGCTATGGTAAAAAAGGGGGGAATATTTTTGCCAAGTTTAAGTTTTTTAAGTAAAAAGGGGGCATTCCTTATTTTTATTGTTACTTAAAAATAATGAACTCATGAATTTTTTGTAAAGAGGTCCTCTTGGAGTTGTGACAAAACCTATTGAACACTCTTAGGTTTCAAATTGGATGATGTAACTTTTTTATGTATTTTATATTAAGCACTTTGCTTTTTTTTTTGCAAAAACAAATCGCAAATATTGAAAATGCATCCCCCTAAAATGAACACATATGCACATTTATTCTACAACATGACTTGTTTAGGGAGCCATGAGGGGAGGACAAAGCAAACTGGAGTCTTTAGTCTATTGATCCAAATGGTGTAAAATTTGTATTTCTTAATTGCTCATAAGTCCTTTGTTGGTCTAAACATAACTCCATATAGATGGACAGACATGTGTGCATTGATACCATATGTCTGCATGTCCATTTAAGGATTATCTTCATAATTTAGGAGGAGAACTTGAAACCTAATCAAGATAAAATTTAATCGATCTAACATGTATCACGCCCTTGGAAAATAGTTAGTACTTGTAATGAACCAAAAATAAAAATATAAAAAAAAGGAATAGGGTCCCTTATGTTACAAAATAAAGTTATTAAATTAGTATGGTGTGTTATAATAAATAAAAAATGTTGAAGATCAGAATTGACCTTGTCAAGTTAAAAAACGTGTGCAGGCCTGGAAAACTCAGTCAACTTGCAACGCGTATATC
>Ga0073774_1000102_pt1 | contig 17146 bp, 10 predicted proteins | sample InSIn5gowninarea_FD_77487 | JGI IMG/M metagenome (GOLD analysis project Ga0073774, IMG submission 77487) | Clean room microbial communities from NASA Spacecraft Assembly Facility at Jet Propulsion Laboratory, Pasadena, California, USA -... ... | reverse complement strand
GACAAGAGACAACTAACATACAACTACAGACTCTGTGCTCTTCCTCCTACTCTCTCTCCTCATAATCGCTGCTTCACTATACCTCCCCGAACATCTTTCCATCATCGCAAACCGTATCCTCTACTACGTATCTGGCAACCAACAATCACTTGCCAATGACGCACACAAAATGAGTGTATCACCGAACGCTCCCCTAGGAGACTTCCCAGCTGGTGGAAGGGCCTACATGGAGCCATAGAACGATAGAGGACATGTCCGCACGAATGATAGCAGCTACACTTGTTGGGAAATAGAGGGTTTATGGCGTTTAACAATGGAGCTTATGGAGATGCATGACAAGGTGTTTTCGAAGGTGTAATGAGCAGCGATATGCGTGTATGGAAGAAAGCATCAGGGCAGACGGGAACCATTCATGCTGCCATCCCTACTGCGTATTAAATACCTGGCAGTCCACGGCAAAGTCAAACGTCATCATCATCAACATTCAGAACCGGATACGAAATACCAAATATAATGTTAATACCTTTGCTATCCTCTCTTCTTTGATAACCCCCTACAAAGGCGCCAAGTCAACGAGACTACGTACACATTCCCCGGTATACAAAGTTTACTCCCCCACCCATATACCTGTCTGCCACGTAGAACTGCATACATACGAGGTACATTCCTTGTCTAACACGGTATCGACCTCACGTGAGCGTCTCTGTATGCGCTGTGATATGCATCATGCACGCTGTGCAGAAATTAGTCACATTGACCTTGCATGCGCGCGTGTACGTCGAGTGGGGCGAGCTACTTTTTGCACCTCGGGCGTTGAGGACATGTCGCTTCTTCTTCTTCTTCTTCTTCTTCTTCTTCTTAGCATTCAATCTCACTGTTGAGTAAGGTACAGTGTGTAGTGAAGATGTTCCCTGTAGATTGTTTGAATAGATCATTGCTATTTTATTGCTGGGTTCAAAAAAAGCCCCAAGATGAAAATGTTGGACAAAGTAGTGGGTACATTCTCATGACGTATGTAGAGAACATAATACATCTAAACTAAAGCGAGTGACAATGTGTATTATACCTACACTAACAAGACCTTTGTTTGCAGTTGTAACGCTACACAAATACCACTCAATGACGCTTGCCTCCATGACACTAAAACCCCCCAAATGTGATGTAGCACATACAAATCCGGATATGGATACACAAAAGACCACCCTTCATTATTCTCAGATCCCAAACAGAACTCGGACAGCATTGTTCAGAGCTGCAGCTGTATAGTCGTTGGCCGTAATAACTACCTGGAGATCGCAAGTGGCATTAATGTAGCCCCTTTCAGCAACGTCATCGCTGATAAGGAGCACTGCAAAAGGGATGCTGGCTATCGCGTTGTTCTCCTTGATGTCCTTTGCTATGCCCCGAGCAAACTGCAACTGTTTCTCAAAGGCTTGAGCATCATATCTGAGGACATTGGCCGTCGCACAAATGACAATTATAACTGCTCCACTCGAAGGCAGAAAGTCGGCGTGCGTTTCGGTTTTGCCGTAGTCGAGGCGATATGGGACATGTCGTACTTTTCGTGGCAGCACCCGGCCCAACGGCTCAAACGGATCCATATCTTTCGCCAGTGTTGTAGAAGGAGGGTGTGGGACAATTGGTGTGAAGAGAGTGATGATCTCAGCTTCGTTCAGATGCCGTAATCTCTCGAGAGTTCTCTTTGGGCACCGTACAAGTTTAGCGTCCCCGGTGGTCGAACCTCCATGAAGCATCCTGGTCAGAGCCGATGGGCAAGATGTTGGAAAGACAGTTCTTGAGCAAAATGTGTTGGAGGTGAGTGAGGTTTCTGTTCTGTGTTTATACATAACCAAAGGCCAGTGTACTTTGAATATGATCCCAACGTAGATAGTTCTCCGCAAGACAAAAGGACAGTGCAGTAAGAGATTGCATAGGCATTTCCTGTGAAGACCACAGAAGACTCGTGGATCAAGCTCTAGGAAGGCGCCCTAGTTCGCGTATCTCACCTGCAATGTAACGAGCCTGGGTTGCTGAAAATCAGGAAGGCTGCTATGCCGTGAGACAACAGTAATTTTTTGAGGCTAAGGCAAGGCTCGGGAGCGCTAATGCTCAATAGCGAGCTAAATGGCGCAGGCCTGGCCACGACTAATCACGAAGGTGTGGCTACCCAATATTCTCCTTCGATACTCCAGGAACAGGTCAAAAAACCCAGAAACTGAGCGGTTGCTGACCACAAGATGGGTAGTAATCGTGCTCCTGGCTCCTAGAGACTTTGAACAGTCGAATTGATTGACTACAAGCTACCGGGTGTGCATGCCGATATTATTGAAAATGATGATCGAGGTGATACCAGATCAGATATGAGGAGGGTAACACAACCTTTCGACCATGCGGGCATGACCGGCAGATAAAGCAAATAACTTGGGACTGTGCTAGGCGGAAGGAGGGCCGAGTGGCTGGCATATTCCAGTCCATGGCCACGACCGATACGACGCAGGCATTCTGGTGGCGCGGGTACGTATGTGGGCAGTTACTTCAACGGACGCCTCGCCGCATGGCCACGGTTGTCTCGGGCAGCAGCAGGATCGTGTATCGAAGGTGAACGAGGTTTGATAGGATAGCACATGCGGGGCACTATTGAAATGTGCATGTGTATGAGGAAGTGATAGTCATGATAGTCCTGGAGCCCTACAGTGCTGGCGGAAGGGAAGACGAAAGCTGTCACTCCGGAGAAACCGCCTCACCGACCGGTCTGGTGAAGGATCTGTGAAAGAACGCCACTCAGGATCAGGCAGCCAGCCAACAACCGGGTCAGTAGGTCAGGTACATATCCGCGTACGTACGCCATCATCGGGGGGCGTACAGCGCGCGGGGGTGTGTACGCTTGGAGTTGACGTTGCAGAGGGAGTGATGGAGTCGATCGCTGACGTGCAAAGCAGCCCATGACCCAGAACCAGTCGGACCGGCCAAGTCGACGCATCTTTACCTTTTTATGCTTGTCATGTAGCACAAAATGTTCAAGGTGAATGTGGAGACAAACGAGCGCTACGAAGCATGTTCCAGTGACGGATAGGCCATGCGGGTGACATCTGCATGATTAATTGAACCAAGCCGGAGTAGCGTGGGCGAGCCGCAGGAGCCCCAATCGGTGAGTTGACCAGTACGTCGAGCCATTGGCTACAGAAGGAAGGGCCGAATACGCAGATGCGATAGAGTCATAAGACAGTACTGTTTGCAAGGTGGGTGGAAGAGGTGTAGCACGCATTGTTCTGGATGGATGGCTGGCTGGCGGGGAGCTGCTCGCTTGTTTGGTTGCGGTCCAAACAGGCAAGGCGCAACTTCATGTCAACAACCACGACGGCAACGCGCCCGCGCAACCGCACCGAGAATCCACAACGGCCAAACGCGGTCTTATCCGATGCATGCTGGTACTGACAGCGGCATACCATCTGTTGCTGGTAACTCGACCTGCAACTCGCCCTGTGCCAGCTACTGATGGACTCGGCAGACGAGCGGCCCACGCTGCAGGAGACGCTAAACTTATTACACCAAGGTAGGCATCACTACGCGACTGTCGACTCGGTCAGGAAGAGTGTTTACAGTGGCTTGCAGCTTCCAGGACACCAGCAAAGCAACGCACCATCAAAGTCTCCAGCATAGTCGATGTCATCTGCCGTTATGCCACAGAAGGTGGCCTTAACCAGGATGCTCTTCGAGATGTTGTGCAGCTTATATCGGTGAAGACGTCGTTGGATCAGACAACCATCACTACCCTGATCAAGAATCTGTACCCTGCTCGTCGCATACCACGTGACGTGGTCATCACTGTTGTCGGGGCGCTTGGTCAAGGCAAAGGAAAGCCCTCGCCTGGCACCCAAGACAGTCTGGTAAAGTGGCTGATTACAGCCCATGAGATCATCGAAGAACAGAGTGTTCTCTCGCGTCTGTATGGCGTTCTGTTTGGTATGCTGGATATGATTAGCATTAGGTGCGCCACTTGAGCCAGGTTGCAACTGCATGTGTGCTAAGTTTAGCAGGACTTCCTTGTGTCATCTGCTCTCGCTTATCACTCGCAGAAAGCACGTCAAGCCATTTCGCATACAGCAACTGTGAGTGTAAATTCCAAAGGCAGTGCTTTGATGTGGCCCACTAACCCAACTGCAGACTGGAACTTTCACGGGGACTAGGTAATGAACCCGCGTTACAGGGACTTCTCCGTGTGTACAAGGACTACTATCCCGACATCATTCTTGGAAGTACTTCCACGAGTCGCAAATCTTTCGCTCCGGTGAGTATCCGCTGCTTGTGCCACTACGCATGCAACCTCGACTCTCCCACGCTATTTCCCCGCACCCCACCGTCGTACTGCCGAATATGAACTAACTGTACAGCGACCGGACGACGAATGGAGAGCCAGGATTGCTGCAGTTCATGAGGCCAGTAATGCTGTGAATGATTCAGGCGGGGAGGTGCAGAACGGCTTCAAGGTGCTACGGAAGGGACCCAAGGGTAGCAAAAACTCTGCCATCCCGGAAGTGCACACCTACCATGCGACTGAAGTAAGCTCCCAGCCTAAGCCGTTTAGTAGTATACCCTGACATTTCACTTTAGAATTCGGTAACACTCGAGGGTATCGACAGTGTTGATGATTTTGTTGAGAAACTTGATAGGATAGAGCCACCAGGTCAGCTAGTATCGTTGCTTGCAGATCCACTTCTACAAAAGTACGTGGATTTGAAGCCATCACACATTTCGACTGCCAGGATTGGTGTATGGCTAGCCGCCTGCTTAGAGGAGCAGTTCGAGGCCCATCGCCAAGGGACTGGAGATGACGGATATCTCGATGAGATATTTGGTGGTCTCTTGAGATATGCTCAATACACAAAAGTAAGGGCGATCATTATGTCGAATTGTGCGAAGCTGACCAATCGAAGACGTTGCACCCGAGTGTATTGGCTTTCTTCCGAGAGTATCTGCCAGTATGGAATGGACAGGACAACCTTGACACGATTCTAGGGCTACTGTCCTATGTTGACATTGAGTCATTCAAAGAGGTTCATGCGACATATCTCTCTTTTGTCGAGCGGGCCATAGCGGCTCAAGGTATCCTCGCATACCCCAAAATCATCAACTTCTATACTGCTCTCTTACAGCATCATATGTCGAAGGCGGTCACCGATGCTACAAACCACGGCAGTGAAAGCAGTCAGACATTAAGCCGTGTAACTGCGCATATTGCAACATTGTTCACATCAGCTCTTGTTGCGATACCTGCAGGACTGGGCAGTGATGTCACGTCGTGCATCCTTTCCTTTTACGAATTGGTCAGCACATCGTCGAAGCCGCGTGTGGTGCCGATACAGCTGCCACCAATGCATCTGATCTATCTTTTGACGCAGGATGCCTCGGCAACGACATTTGCACGTGTCTGCGGCATCGTTGGGGCGTACAAATTGGCATTTGACAGGCATCCCAAACCGGTCAAAGCCTACTACCCTGTTGAAGCTACGGATACATTCAACTATTGTTTGCGAGACATGTACAACCTTGTCTGGGTAGCTCGGGGTCTGGTGGCGCAGGACAAGAAGTCGCAGGGGTTGTTCTGTGATGCAGCTCTTCGTTCCATGCTCCACTCTTATCTGAAGAAGATAGACCATGAGTATACCATCGAAACGGCCTTTGGGTTGTCTCACAACGCATGGCTGGCAGCGCTTTCTGCAGCAGCTTGGCGTGCTATGGAGCAAGACTTTGCTAATAAGAACGGCCTTGATCCGAATACCATGGTGCACCACCGAGGACCCGTCAGTGAGAAGAGTTTAGGGGCACTGAAGCGCAAAGGTGGAGTGAGTGTGGACTGGGATGGTGGAAATGGATACAAGGCGTGGGTGCTTCAATGGCTGGATGGGCGAGGCCTTGGTGGTATCAAAGAGTTGATGTTCGCTACCGTGATGAATTTGAAGGGCGCCGCATGAGTTTGCTCAAAGCATGGTACATCCAAGCTGTTCTAATTCTGAGCGGCTTTCCTTGAGAGTGAGAACACTTGCAGGCGCCAATGTTCATGTATAGTTTGTAGCATGTCAATCGTAGCAATAACAAGTCGGAGCTCGGAAACTGACGTCGGGAATATACAACGACATTGGCTTACAATAGTACATGGATGTCCCTAGCGTGGACTGACTCGTACTGAGCGACCATGCTGGAGAACAGGCCGTGTTTAGGAATCGGTCCTCGTATGTTTATACGAAGGTAGAAACCGATGGCAAGTTGTCGCAACCAAAGGCAGGATGGAGTCGAGGTGATGTCGTGAGGATCCGATACCCACTCGTAACAAAATGTTTTTTTTGCTCGGAGCAGGGATGAAAGCATAGTTGTACAGCTATGACGCGCGGGCGGCACGCGAAACACGTGCGCCCGTGGTTCCTGGGCATTGGCTGTTGGCAGGCAAAGCTCCCCGCTGGCCAGTCCCAGTCGAGCTGTAGTTTATTCTTCTATTACTCTCTTACTACTGCATGCCGCGCTGCTTGGTGTGACGCGTTTCCTGCACTTCCTCACATTCAGCCTCTCGCTTAGCCATGAAGTTCGGAACGACGCTTCGCCGGAGCGTGTATGCGCCATGGAAAGACCAGTACATCGACTACGACAAGCTCAAGAAGCTGCTCAAGGACAACGAGGACGACGATTCGTGGACTGCCGATGATGAGAGCGCATTTGTCGACGAGCTAGCCAACGTACAGCTGGAAAAGGTGCACAACTTCATCACCGACATCTCGCAGAAGCTGCGCGATCGCACCTCGGCATGCGAGAAGAAGCTAGAGCCATTGGCCGTGGGCATCCACGACGATGACAACACCAACGCTGGTGGTAACGGTGAAGGCGAGGGCTTGCTGGCCGAGTCCTCCAAAGATGCGCCCAAGAAACCCCAGCTCAGCCAGGAAGAGCGCGAAAAGCTGCTAAAGGAAGTGCTGCGCGAGCTCGACAGCATCACCAAAGAGACCAAGGAGCTCGAGGCCTTTAGCCGCATCAACTTCACTGCCGTCATCAAGGCCACCAAGAAGCACGACAAGCTACGCGGCAGCTCCTACCGCCTGCGCCCCTTCATCGACGCCCGCATTGCCCGTCACCCGCTCCACACCGAGGATGCCTCACCGCTGCTCTACAGGCTGTCGGCCCTCTACTCGTTTGTCCGCCAAAGCCTCGATGGCAAGTCCAAGGAGGCCTTGTCCTTTAACGATGATAGCACTACGGGCGAGGCCTTCAACTCACACAAGTGTAAGCCATGCATGGCCAGCTGCAACGTGCCGCGCTGACAACATATAGTTTGGGTCCACATGGACAATCTCTTCGAGGTCAAGACGGTCATCCTCCGCCGCCTCCCTGTCCTTGTCTACAACCCTCAGACATCAAAGGTTGCCGAGGGTACTCAGCGCGACCCGACAATCACTTCCATCTACTTCGACAACCCAGACTTCTCCCTCTACACGGACAAGGTCAATGGCAAGCCTGACGCCTCTTCGCTCCGCCTCCGCTGGTACGGCCAGCTTAACGAAAAGCCTGAGATCATGTTTGAGAAGAAGGTCATCAAGGAGGGCAATGCTGCCGAGGAAGTTCGTTTCCCCATAAAGGCCAAATATGTGCAGCCTTTCCTCGAGGACAAGTACCATATGGAGAAGAGCATCGAGAAGATGGAATACAGGCCCAACAAGGACCAGCAGAAGCTCGACCAGTTTAAGAGTGCCGTCAGTGACATCCAGGGCTTTGTCAAGGAGCAAAAGCTACAGCCCATGCTCCGCGCAAACTACACTCGCACTGCGTTCCAGATTCCGGGTGACGACCGCATCCGCATCTCGCTCGATACCAACCTTGCCCTCATCCGCGAAGACTCGCTCGACGAGAGCAGGCCATGCCGCGACCCAGATGACTGGCACAGGCACGACATTGACGGTGCCCAGTTGGAGTACCCATTCAAGAACCTCAAGAAGGGCGAGGTTCACAGGTTCCCCTATGCACTGCTTGAGGTCAAGGTCAAGGGCTCACAGAAATATGAGTGGATCGAGGACCTGATGCACTCTCACCTTGTCAAGGAATCACCTCGCTTCTCCAAGTTTGTCCACGGTGTCGCCAAACTGTTCGAGGACAATGTTAACACTTTTCCCTTCTGGCTCAGCGAGGTGGACAACGACATCAGAAAGGAGCCTGAAAAGGCCTTTGACGATGAGCAAGAGAAGAAACGCAAAGCCGCCGAGGATGAGTTTGCTGTTGGCTCCCTCTTCGGTGCACGCGCAAGCCCTAGTTTCCGCCCATCTATTGCATCGCCTGTTGGCTCACCCGCAGCTACTCGCTCTGTGCCCAAGAGTGCTAGCATGGCAGCCCATTCCCAGCCTGCTGTCCGACCTTCGCTGCCGACGATTGGTTCACACCTCTCGCAGTCGCAGCAAGACCGCAATCGCGATGCGAACAACACTAACGTCCGCGTTGAAGAAGATTCGGATTCGGACGACGATGTGGTTGCGGGAGGAAAGAAACAAAGAGGTGGTCTTGCCGCTCTCTTCCCGTCTTTCTCCACCTCCAAGTACGCCCGCCGACAACAGCGCAAGATCCAGCTGCCACCAGGTATCAGAGACCCCGGTGTGTGGATCAAGGACCAGGGCCCGGTCAAGGTCGAGGCCAAAGTGTGGCTCGCGAACCAGCGTACCTTTATCAAGTGGCAGCATGTTAGTGTCTTGCTTGCTTCCCTGTCCCTCGGCCTGTACAATGCCGCAGGAGAAGGAAACGACATTGCACGCGCGCTGGCTGTTGTGTACACGTGCGTGGCTGCCTTTACCCTAGCATGGGGCTACGGCATGTACGTGTACCGGGCCAAGTTGATTCGGGAGCGTAGTGGAAAGGACTTTGATGCGATTACCGGACCATTGGTTGTGTGCATTGGTCTTGCAGTAGCTTTGTGCTTGAACTTTGGCTTCAAGGTACGTTGCCCCCTAGGCTGAAATTTGACGATGATGTGACGAGAAAATTAACATGTTTGGTTCCTGCAGTATAACGCTTTGATCAAGCAAGGACACCATGACCACTCTCATCACCATGCCAATGCTACCTTTGTGAATGAGCAAATGGAGCTGAGGATCTAAGCCTACCGTCACTGAGTCTTGTTCAACCTGTCTGTCAATCTATCGTTGAGAAGAGAAGTTACACGCCCGGGAAGGAAAGACCAAGATAGTTTGACAGTCCTGCGTGTCATACCGCTCGTTGCACATGGGAACTTGTGTAAAAAAGGAAGAAAGGGTAATTTCGCATCCACTCATTCTTACCCTTATACAAGTGTCCTCGGGCAAGGCAAAACAATTTGCTCCCCTCTGACAAAGTTACTACGCTTTGACGGGATGGTCTTATAAGCACGAAAGAAAAAGAGATTAAAAAAGGGACGGACGACGAAAGTATGTTGCATTCTATGGTGTTTAGGGGGTTGTTTTCTGTTTGAAGCGATTTCGAGGAGGGAAAAAAAGGGGGGAAGAACTATAGTTTGTGACACGAGTATTGTTTGTGTGTGTGTGTGACGATAATGGTTGTTCCGTTGTACCGTCACAAACATGGGTATGATTACTTTGTTATTTGTACTTGTATTTGTACGTACGGGATGAGATGTCGAGTTAATGGAAAATGTCATATTTCTGTGGGAACGTTTTACGTTTGAAATTTATCTGTGTGTGTGTGTGTGTGTGTGTGTGTGTGTGTGTGTGTGTGTGTGTTTTCGTTTCGACAGTTGATTGTTGACTTGGAATTGATGATCAGTGACACGGGTTTGGTAGGGTGTGGAATGGAGTGGTTCGAGTGACCATGTTCCCCTTCGTATTTGCATGTTTTATCTTTCTTTTTCGAAGTTCACGAGTGGATGAAACAATCCTGGAACCATTGAACCATATGAGCACCTTTTTTGAAAGACGATTGGTACGTCATTACAAACATTGCCACTGCCATTGCCATCTTTTTCCCGCGATGCTTCAATCCTGTAGACAGACCCTGTATTACACATTATGCCTAGGTGCACTGGGTTACTTTGCTACTAAGCGGCAGTTAAAGGGGAAGATCTAGCGTCAGAGCTGGCTGGTACTCTACTGCGCAGGAACGGATGTTAGTTGGTGTGCGGTGCTAGGCCAGTGGCTAGTAGTGGAGCCGTTGTGGCGGGCAGGGTACGGCTGGGGCTGGTTCGCAGACTACTAAGCTCGCCAAGCTTTGTTGAGGCTAGTGAAACCGAATCCCGCGCATTTTTTTTTACATCCGGAGTATTGTTGTCGGCAGTGCTTCGGGTGCCTACATAAGTATCTGCGTACGTGCCTGTGCCTGGTTGTGTCCTAGCCTAGTAGAAACAGTGCGGAGGTGGTTCAGGGGCAGTAGCTATTGTCCGAGTTCTTAAGGCGACGAGTACTATCCCGCAATTGAGAACATATGGGGAATACAGTCGATGGCGTAACGGTACCCGAGATTTGCTTCTAACCGTAACCCGGGGGAGTGTCACGTTTCCCATTGGGGTGCGAGGCGGAAAAAAGTAGCGTAGAAGGTGCCTCACAGGACCCAGTAAGGCTTGGCACTTTAGAACCACAAACGGGATGCCGCCAAATTGTTTTGATGGTAACAGTGACGTTGCTGCTGGTGGGAAACAGATCAACCCTGACTGTGCCTGTAACCCGTCTTGTCATCACTTTGAAACTGATTGATGCATAGCGGTAGTGCTGCTTGGAAGGCTTTGTCTACTTGGGAAACTCTCTTCATTTCTGCAAGCAATGCCGCCGTCGGTTGTGACGGCTTTAGGCGGCGGAGGTGGCAAGACAGGGGCGAAAAGAAGTAGCAGGGGTGTTGATTGTGGTCAAGGGGCGCATGAGGATGCTAGCAACCCGTCATTTTGTTGCAGACTGGGTCCCATCTATGGACATAGCTACTCGAGGTACATAGGTGTACATACTAGTTAGATGGACGCATGTAGGGGGGAAAGGGCCATGAAGCCACAGCGCGCCGCGGCCAGGGCTGGTAAGATGAGCGGCATGTTGTGCAGCACATTTGCGTGCATGATTGCTGGTTGGACAGCGGCGGAAGGCGGGATGCTAGGTGTGTGATGCAGCGTTGGAAGAGTGGAGTGGGTGGCCAGCATGCGGCCCAGCGATCTCCAGACACAGACGCGCCAAGCTGCCACTCTGCCACTCTGCACTCAACCACCCACCTTTCAGGCCCGCCCGCCCGCTTCGCCCGCCCTTGCGAACTGCTCCGGCAATATCCCATGAAACACCTTGGGCCTTTTTCCTATTGCCTTGTCCAAATACCCGGCTGACATGGCGTCTTTTTGGGTCGTATGTTTAATCTCTGCTGAAACCCCAAATCCACGACCACACAGCCCTCCCTGTCTGATGGTCCCTGTGCGAAGAACGAAAGCTATGGACATTTTGCCTGCAAATAGGCGGTAGGGTCTAGCCTAGTTGCGGCTTTGTGCTCATCTCTACCTACTATGTATTGTGACCAGCCACGATGGCTCCCCGGATCCTAGGCCGGGTGCCCACTGTTCGGCATTCATGCAGGAGACGTGTGAATGTGATTGGTGTTACGACTGCGAATGCACCTCTGCGTTAGAAATGTGGGTTAGTATTCTGTCGCTCAAATTGGCCCAGACCCATCTGCTAGTCTGTTTGTATTCGTACGCAGGCGGGTCTTGGGCGCGTCACTCTTGTATATCACCAACCTCCTAGTGGCGCGTGTCAGGACTCTTAAGAGCGCTGGGCCCTGTAGCTCGTCTCATCTTCACTGCCCGTTTCCTCAGGCTGCAACCCCCTTCACTACTGCCACCTTGGGGACAAACGGACGCGGAGCCCTAAGTGAACCTGCTTGTCCGTTTGCACACTACCTTCCTGACTCAATGTCCAGCACGTGACGTTGTTGCTCTTGCCTCGCCACGACTACTCTACAAACACGGCCTTCCACTTCGTCTCTGCTCATCTTCCCATTCGACGCCGGCTAGTTCCATTCTTTTCGAGCTAACTTAGCCCGTCTGCAAGAGAGAAAAGAAGGATAGCTCAGCAAAGCTATCCAGACTCTACCTATGAAGACCCACTCCACCCTCGCCTGTGCGGTCTTGACCACACTGGCTGCCGCCTCCCCAGTACTACCCTCTCGTACTGAACACATCCATCTTGGGGGCCGCCAAGCCAACAGCACTACTTCAGCTCCCTGCGCCAAGGTCTCCAGCTATGTTTATGGCGACGGCACTTCCCCTTCCAAACAGCAGGTCCCTGCCCAGCTGGCCTGGGATTGCATAAACGACATTCCCTTCAATGCGTCCTCGGCAAAGCGACTCATCGAGGGCATTCGGCCATATATCGATTGGCAGAGTACTCTCGATGTACTCAAGAACCCACCTGCCGAGTATGTCGAGAAAGTCCAGCCTCCGGTCGACATTATCGGGGGACTCGACCAGATCGATGCCGATATTGACGCTGGCAGCTTCAAGAATGAGTACGACTTTGGCTGGACTCTCTACAAACTCATCCAGTCTGCCCACGACGGCCACTTTGCCTATGTCCCTGATTCAGTTGGCTCCCTCTTCACCTGGGGCCGACCGATTCCCCTAGTTTCTGTTTCCGAGGATGGAGATCAACTACCCGCAGTCTTTGCCTTCCCCGATATCCTTGGTATGCAGTTTAACAATATATCCTACACACCTTCTCCCGTCGTCGAGATTGATGGCAAGGATGCAACAGAATTCCTGGAGGAAATCAGTCAGCACGGCCAGCTCCAGGATCGTGATGCACTCTACAATAATTTATTTTATGAACTTGCCCAAGTCAGCCTCAGCGCCATGGGCAGTGGCACTGGTACCTTCACTGGAGGTGGTCGTGGACGATGGGTCTATCCTGGAGCCACCACAACCCTTACCTTTGCCAACGGGTCTAGTTATACAATGGAAAACTACGCGCGTCCACTCATTCCACTCCGCAACATTGCTACAGGCCAGGATCTAGCCGACAAGTGGCTCACCTTTGGTTCTACGGATAGCACACCCAAAGAAAATTTGGGCGCTGATACTGCTGTTGTCCAGGCAGCTGGTAACAATGCGCCAGGTTATCCTGCTCCTATCGCAGCTGGTCCAATGAGACTCATCAACGGGTTCTACATCAACGCTCCTGGATACGAGGATGTTGCAGTGCTTCAAGTGCCTAACTTTGTCGGCTCTAACAGCGCTGAGATTCCATTCCAGCAGTTAACGCAAAACTTCATTCCCAAAGCTTTTGCAGACGGGAAAACTAAGCTGGTGATCGACCTCCAGGCCAACGGTGGCGGCACAGTTATGCAAGGTTACGATATGTTCAAGCAACTATTTCCCAATATCGAGCCACTGAGCAACAATCGTCTCCGTGCACACGAAGCTATAGATCTCATCGGCCAGGCGACTAGTACTTTTGCCTCGAAGTTTCCAAGGGTATATGGCAACAACAGGACCATTACCGCTGCCCAGAGTTCCTATTTTGACTACCATACTGATGTCAAGGTGGATGGTACACCTTTCTCATCATGGAACGAGAAGATGGGACCCCACGAGGTCAATGGCGCGCTCTACACTACAGAATCACGATGGAATCTCTCTGACGTTTTCACTCCCTATTCGTCAGGTGGTATTTACGTGAGCGGGTACGGTCCTCTTGCCAATGTCACTGGGCCACCCAAATTTGCTCCTGAGAACATTGTTCTTCTGACAGACGGTTACTGCGCGTCAACCTGCACCATTTTCAGTGAACTTATGACACAACAGGCGGGCGTTACGACCATTGCTATGGGCGGTCGCAGCAACAAAAACCCCATCCAGGCCATAGGAGGTACCAAGGGCGTCAACAATTACCAATTCGGCTTCATCCAACAGACTGCACAGTATGCCATCACTTTCGATCCTTCACTGAACAGCTCCATTCTGAGAGAAGACTACTACCGCGACCTCGTCTATTCGCGTAGTGCAGGCTCAGGTGTGAACTCTCGAGACGGACTTCGTGTGAATGATACCTCTGGTGTGGCCTTGCAATTCATCTACGAGGAGGCCGACTGTCGCCTTTACTATACTCCCGAGATGACTGTTGACATCACTGCTGTATGGCGGGCAGCGGTCGATGCGAAATGGGGCGATAAGAAGTGTGTAGCTGGGGGCAGCTACAGTGATGAGAAACGCGATGTTTCAAAGGTCACGACCAAGTTGAGTCCGCCAAAGGGACGTGTCCGAATTGCAACAGCAGACGCTGTTAACCATGTGCAAGCATTCGAGAACAGTTTCAAGCTGGAGACCGAATGCAAGCTCAATGGAGATGGTTTTATGGCACCGTAGGCTTGGATATCTCACTCAGGTGTCAGGATGTGCTTTTGAATACTGGATAATTCCCAGAAAGGTGTGGTTTTATGGCGCATCATGATAGGCGTCCCTAGTCGTAATTTGTAGTGTTTACGAACATCCTATAACTGTATACATTTTTGGTAGGCACTGCGGTGCAATGGATACCCTATGATCCCTTTCAATAGTCACTTGGAAGAGGATTTTACTTGATGTCACAACCTGTTGATACCTGTTTGTGTGGGCCTTGGCGTTGGGCATTCAGGTTTACAACAACGCAACACATGGCCTTAGTATGAGCATGTCCTAGTGATGGTCAGCAACTTGGGTCGTTGCCGCAATCGCTACGAGGCTGTAGTACAACGGCACGATGATCGTAGTGGTCAGCATGCGAAACATTCGAATCTGGCGAAGCCATGCACTTGTTAATGCAAGATAAACGTCATTCGCCTGGCCTCAGCATCTCGGCAGCCCTGGAACTCGACAAAGGCTTCGCGAACCATGGCATGTCTTCCAATAGCGGCCAAGGCGATGGAAAATTCGCCCCTCTGGAGTCGTGGGCCCCTGCGTCTTGCCGCTACAATGTTGGTCTGTGCAAGGATTACTACCCGAGATTACCCGACCTAAAAATGGCGGACCCTGACCGTGGCCGCTCGCGAAAAGGAGAGGCCTAAGAACCTGGGAAACTTGAGCTAGAAAAAGTATCTGGACACTTGTACATCCCCACAGTGGATTTTTTCAAGTGTTGAATCAATGCCTGCCCACTGCCCATGGAGGCGATTCCGTCAAAGTGTATCCGCTCGCTAGTTGCTGCTACGGTAACGCTTCTGTGGTGCCGCAATCACTTGAAACTCTAGGATACCAAAAAGACCGTGACAAGAGTTGCATTGTGCGAGCCAACTGCCGAAGCAGTGCAGTCGTCAAGAAGACAAGTAACCACATTGTGTGTGAAACCTCCATCAGAAGTACTTTTTCCCCAGTCTGCAAATCCGAGGTGTAGGTGTGGAAGCGCTCGGGACAGCGGGTGTGGGAACTAGCACGTGATTGGCCTAGCGTGGCTTAGCGCAGCTGGCAGAATTTGTCGCAGCTTTCGCTACAAATACACCTGTCTTCCCTTAACGCAGCGCCAGCATCTGCAACCTTACCTTCTTCACCCAATCTCCCCTCCAAACGTCGTCAAGATGTCGGGTAAACAGCAAGACAAGAGCTTCATGGGCATGCCCGTATGTACACCTATTTCCCGCGAGCCCTCACCTGCAGCCCACAATGCCACTGGTCCGCGCACTCAACTCAATGGCACATCAATTGCATCAATACGATTTCTCGTAGCGAGCCGACGATCCGTTGAGATGAGATTGGCATCGTTATAGATGCTCGTGCCGGCCGATGGGGTTGGCGGTGGTTGCCCTCTTTTCTATCTGCAACATGTGCTAACGACATAATCAGGGTTTCGTGGTGGACTTCTTGAGTACGTCTCATCGGCATTGATAACTCCATCGGATCGGATGCCATTGGCATTCCAACTCGATGTTGATACTATCAATGAACTTTTGCGTCTGTAACGGAAACTAACAGCTTATCAGTGGGTGGTGTCTCAGCCGCCGTCTCGAAGACCGCTGCTGCCCCCATCGAGCGTGTCAAGCTCCTCATCCAGAACCAGGTACGCTTCAACTCAACAAACTCCGCATAACAATTGCTCATACCCAGCAGGATGAGATGCTCAAGTCCGGTCGTCTCGACCGCAAGTACGGCGGTATCGTCGAGTGCTTCAGCCGTACCGCCAAGAACGAGGGTGTCCTCTCTCTCTGGCGTGGTAACACTGCCAACGTCATCCGTTACTTCCCTACCCAGGCGCTGAACTTCGCTTTCCGCGACACCTACAAGTCCATGTTTGCCTACAAGAAGGAGCGTGACGGTTACGCCAAGTGGATGGCCGGTAACTTGGCCTCCGGTGGTGTAAGTTTGGGCAACGACCAAAGAGTAAATTCACATGCTGACAACGTTAGGCTGCCGGTGCCACTTCCCTCCTCTTCGTCTACTCCCTCGACTACGCCCGTACCCGTCTCGCCAACGACGCCAAGTCGGCCAAGAAGGGTGGTGAGCGCCAGTTCAACGGTCTTGTAGATGTCTACAAGAAGACTCTCGCCTCCGATGGTATTGCTGGTCTCTACCGTGGTTTCATGCCCTCCGTTGCTGGTATCGTCGTCTACCGTGGTCTGTACTTCGGTATGTACGACTCGATCAAGCCTGTCCTCCTCACCGGTAACCTCGAGGGTAACTTCTTGGCCTCTTTCGCTCTTGGATGGGCCGTCACCACTGGTGCCGGTATCGCCTCTTACCCTCTTGACACCATCCGTCGTCGTATGATGATGACTTCTGGTGAGGCCGTCAAGTACAAGGGTACCATGGATGCCGCCCGCCAGATTGTCGCTGCTGAGGGTGTCACCTCCCTCTTCAAGGGTGCTGGTGCCAACATCCTCCGTGGTGTTGCTGGTGCCGGTGTCCTGTCCATCTACGACCAGGCCCAGCTCCTTCTCTTCGGCAAGAAGTTCAAGGGTGGATCCGGTTAAGCGCCTCTCTTCCCTCCTCGATACCCCAAACCTGCGTTTATGTGGCGGAAACAGCTAATTGCGACGTGAGAGATGGGGATGAGGTGTCCGTGTTGGAGCAATTGGACGTCCAATGGGCCGACGATTGCTCCTGCTGACGCAAAGCACGACCCCGGAGTGGTAACACACTCTTGTACTTTACAACATTCACACGTCATATCCGGCTTGCATTGCTTTGTCTGTTTTT